>Ga0209782_1000153_pt1 | contig 27081 bp, 23 predicted proteins | sample WorMetmaBAHAMAS1_FD_187390 | JGI IMG/M metagenome (GOLD analysis project Ga0209782, IMG submission 187390) | Marine gutless worms symbiont microbial communities from Max Planck institute for Marine Microbiology, Germany - Inanidrilus... | ecosystem: Host-associated > Annelida > Digestive system...
ATATTCTATGAGATTTGTCTGATTGTTTACATTTTGCAATCATATGAAAATAATTTAAATAATAAAGTTGATATGATATCTATGATTTTTTTAATTTAATTTGGTATGCTGCGGTGTTGTCATTTTACGGATGAACTGATATAGATATTGGCGTATGATATCTATTCTCGAGTGCCAACAATTTAATTCTACCCTACGGCTAAACGGCGGCCTGGACCAGGACCCATAAAGCGGCCGGCTGCGGCCATTTGCCCTTGTGCAACATGCTAAAACGCGGCCTATCGGATGGCGCGCTGCTGTACTCACAGTAACTCGCAGGTCCGGCCGCTCCAACCATGGAAAGAACGGCCTGGAGGCCCAGCAGACTTCAGTCCATAAACAGGCCCATCCTCTTTGATCTTTCTTCCTCCAGCTTTGACTTGAAACCGTTAACTGTCTTCACTGATACAGTCTTTTGGTCCAACATATTCTATCGATTAATAACCTTTTGAGAAAAAAAGTGGCGACGGATTTCAGACTGGCAGCGATGTTTAACTTCAGTGAATGACCATGAGTTCTTCCCTCAGTGTTTAATTCAAAGTAGTTTGAAAGTGGTATAGGTGACAGATTGTTCGCCATTTTGAAAACCTCAATTAGATCAGCACAATTTCTTCGCTGTTTGAGTGTCCAAAGTCCAGTTTTTCAATGCACTCTGCATATGTCAACTGCTGTAACCCTGGAATTAGCTTCGTAAATCGATGTTGGATGCGCTCCAATGTATTCTTGTCCTTCACATAATGCGGTGACCATGCAGAAACACAATATTCAACATGCGGTCGAACCAGTGTCTTGTACAAATTAACTATTATCAGAGGGGTTTTATTGACAGTGTTCCACTTCAATATACCAAGCATCCGGTTAGCCTTCGAGAAAGCCTGGTTACATTGAGACCCAACTTTAAATCATCAGAAACAAGTACTCCTAAATCTTTCTCTTCATGACATTCCTGTAACTTATGGCTCTCCATATAGTAAGTCTTGCCAGGTTGATTACGAATGCCAATGTGCATTACTGTGCACTTATCAGTGTTGAAAACCATTTGTGATTCCTGTCACCATTTCAGCAATGTGTCTAAATCCAATTGTAGCTGGATATTATCATCTTCACTCAGAATTTTTGTATCATCAGCAAATTTCAGAAGTGAGATTTTGACGCTTTCGTCTAAATCATTTATATACAGTAGGAATAGTATAGGTCCAAGCACCGAACCCTGAGGTACACCGCTTAGCACTTCGACCCATTCAGATGTTACACCTTCCAAGCAGACATGCTGAAATCTTTTACATAACCAACTTCTGATCCACAGTCGCAGCTTTCCTGTGATATCAAATTTCTCCAGTTTATACAGCAATCGTTCATGCGGCACCTTATCGAACGCCATGCTGTGAATCAGTGACTATTTTAGACTTCTCCAGATACTCAATCATATTGTCTCGTATTATAGCTTCAAGCAATTTACAACACTGGCTTTCCCACACTGGTGATGATGCATAGTGTACTGTGTAGATAGATATCGAATGGAAGCAGCAAAGTTGCTTTACTATCCGTATTTTACACTCAGTATATAAATCGTGAAACTGAAGTGTGGTTCAGTTCAGCTTGTCCAATGAAAACAGCAACGAAATGTCCCAAAGTAATTTGGGAAAAGCCGCGTTGCCATTGTTGATGGCAAACTCATCCATAGCTGGCAAATATGCCCTAAACAAATCCAAGAAGGCGGACGGCCGCCATCTTGAAAAATAAAAAAATCTTAATATCTTTGCAACCGTTTGACGATTTTGACGAAATTTGGCATGCTGAAGCATCTCGACCCTCTGGAGCCCGTTAGCCAATAAAATTTCGTGATTTCAAAAACCAAAGACCGGCGGCGGCCATCTTGAAAATTAGAAAGATTGCAATATCTCTGTAATGGAAAGACTGATTTTAACGAAATTTAGCACAATGATGCATCTGGGACATCCAGACACCGTTTGCTAATAAAATTTCACAAATTTAAAAATCCAAGATGGCGGTGGCCGCCATCTTGAAAAATAAAAAAAATCATAATATTTTCGCAACCGATTGACAGATTTCGACGATATCTGGCACACTGATGCGCCTGCATCCTCTGGACCCCATTAGCCAATATGTGGGCAGACAGATAGACATACAGACTGCAATACTTTGTGTCGGATTGCATTATGAGTAGCTGATGTCGTAGGCTACACTGAACGCAACATTTGTTCTGAAAGTTTAACGCGTTTCTCATTTGAGGATCAACACGTTTTTAAGCGTTCATTATTTTGACAATTGTAATTTTTAAAATTTTGGTTTGAATATTAGGAACAACTGTCAAATATGCAGCATGAGCAGATTTAAGTTTTGCTGGGAATGGTCTCAAATACGCTGTCTGTGCTGCGCTCATTGTCCTCCCGCGGGCCGCGACAGGTTCGGCGATTACACTGCAGATGGGTATACTGCGGGTGTTTCCCCACACTTTCCCATGCATTTTACCCGTCGTCACACTCGCACGCCCGCATTTTACCCATATCCGCTGCCTGACACCTTTAGCACACATAACTTTTTTTAGTCAGAACTGTTTGTAATTAATGATCAGTAGTTAGTAATTAGCAGGAAATCTATATAGTTGGGTGGGTGATACTGGAAGCAGTGGTGACAGCACATAGTTATATGTTTACAACACTGTTATGCATTAGTCAACTGTCATGCAGACATATGACTCATATGTCTGCATGACAGTTGACTAATGCATAAGTAAAATAGTGCAACTTGAATTTATGTTACTTCACAGTAAAATTGCACTCAAGCCCAAAGATAACATAAACAGAAAATGACAGAATGTGATGAAATCAGTAAGTGGTTCTACTCAGTTTGGGCAGCATCGGTTACAATGCAATGTAGAAATTTGGTTATTGGTAAGTTGGAATTGTGGTCATAGTGACTACAACTGCAGTGCATGCCCAGTTACACTCTAGCCATTAGCAGATGAATATTAATTAATTCATATTGACGTTAAGTACTAGTAACTCGGGCAGTTTTTTTTACTCAGTGTGTATACTGTGCTACTGCAGGATCTCAAAGTAGAGTAGCATGCTTGAAGGCTTGGTAGCCTGGGTTTTGAACACATATATTGGCGAATATGTGGAAAATTTGAACACAGACCAGCTCACCATTGGCATTTTTCAAGGTTTGAATGAAACACTTTTGAAAGTTATCTTTAATTTATTTTGCATGATGCCATTGGGTAGGATAATGTATGCTGTAAGTTATATTATTTTGCTTGTCTTATACCATTGTTGTTGGTGATCCTTTGGCTGTCAAATATAGATGGAATATAAAAAATCTGCAATTTTTGAGTAGTAGGTCTATCTCTTAGGTAATTACAAGCTCCATCTAGTGTCTCCATGGAATATCTGTGTGATTTGCCTATTATACTATAAGTGTTATATTTACTGATTTACTAGCAGTGAAGAACGTTGTAATTATTTGCAGTTTTAATTCTTCAAAGCTAATAGCATATATTATTTTATAATTATAACACATTTTCTGTTACAACTAAAGACTCGTGCATTTTACGAGAATATTTATTGTTTTAAAATTTAATTCTTGTCACTATTTAATCTTAATCATTACATCATTTTATAAGTAATTTTTTTATATTGTTTATTGTATTTTGCATATGAATGTGCTAGAAGTAACTGATTGTGTTTAGGGCAAGTTGAATTAGAAAATCTTCCATTGAAGAAAGATGCATTAAAAAGTCTAGAATTGGCTGTAGAAGTTAAACATGGTATTCGGTTTTATGATGTTTCTTTAGTACTTCAGTTTTACTTTCTGCATGGGAAAATGTTTACATTGTGTACAGATTTGTATGTATTTTGTGTAGGGATGTTAATCGATTATTGATTTTTTAATTGTCGAATTTTTTTTATGGTTTTCTCTTTCCAAAAATCGATTATCGTTACCGAAATTGCACTAGGCGATGACAACCAGTTTCAAGACACTATGCCTAGCCGTTTCAATACACCACCAGTTGTGACGGGTGGATGGATGGACGATGACATATATACTATGCAATTCATGCCATAAGTTTGCTTAAAATGATAAATTCTGACAATAGTTACATGAATTTGAGCTTTCGAATTGGTGTGCTAAACAGTTTAGAATAGTTAAGATGGCATTGGCACATTGCTAAAATTTGACTGAAACTCAGAGTCTGGTACGCCATATTGCAGCTATTGCACACGCGACAGTACCCGTACAGGTCGTAATAAACTGGGAAAGCGAATGGCCGCCTTTGTTGTTCTCTCGTTGCAACGTAACTTGATATAATACGGACTCGTGACATACGTGTGTCAACAGTGGAAGCTGGCGTGACAAAACGTTGAACAACAACAGTGATCATATGATTGGGTAGTGACTGCGAACTTTGTTTGCAAACAAAGTTTTTGTTCTTTAGTTTTAAATCACTTTACAAACAGATCTATAATTATTATTAGCAAGTTTATATGGAACCTTTGTCTTTAGTATTTGCTCTGCAAACAAGTCTTATGCATTCATTTTTTTGTCGCTTACCGGTAGTTGTGCGCAATGTGGCAGTGATGCACATGTGAGACCATTATATTTAAAATTTGATAATAGAACAAAAATTAATTTTTTCGTTTCGATCAAAAAAATCTGATTTTAACATCCCTAATTTTGTACCTTGAAGTGTAGTATTACAGTAAACTTCACTTGGTGCAGAATAGATGTTAAGGTCTTCTGCAGCTCAGACTGTAAGTTGTGTAGTTAAAATTTTGAAATTTGCAAGATGTTGCCTGTTCATATTCACGGATACGTAAGTAGGAAAATGATTAAAGGTCATAAATAGGTATATAAAATTGTGGGATCTGATAGGGTGGAATGCTGTGTTGTATATTGTATAGGGGTGATAATAGGCATAGAGTCAAATGATGATTTTCATTAGATGTTGTACATGCTGAGCCTGTCGGTGTAGAATGTAGTAATAGAAATCTCTAATTTGACATTTTACTGATAGGAAACTTGATCAACATCAGTGTAATTGGCTGTTAGTTTTTTTTACACTTTTATATCAGGTTCGGTTTATCTCAATTTGTAATATGCTTAAAAAGGAATGCTGTTTGTCGTGTAAATAGGAAATAAATATTGACCTGTTTGAGCTTAACTTATGAATGTGAATCACCATAGCAAATATTCAGATCATTTATTTCTGAGTTTCTGATTGGACATGCAGATAAAGGGACGCGAGAGTGAAGTCTCTGTCTAGATCACAGTTTCACTGATGTGGCAAAAATAATAATTGTTTTTGATCAGTTTATAATTAGCTTTATGCAGGTTTTGTTTGTAGTATAAAATAGAATATGTAACTCACTAATGCAAATTAGATGTTATCAAAATATTGTAACATTTCTGTTTTAGGATTTATTGGAAAAATAAAGCTCCAGGTGCCAATTAGAAGGTTGAAGAGTGAACAGTGGATTATCACACTTGACAAACTTGTTCTTGTTGCAGGACCGTTGAGTGATACAGAGGTAGTACTTCTTATGTTATATGGTCGGTATATATTATACATTTGTATCATTTACCATGAAATTATTCTGAAAGTTATTTGTGTCGGATATGTTTTCTTCGGATAAAATCACAGTTGTGTTGGTAAATGCTTATTATTGTAATTGCAATTGCTGTTGTAGTATGATGAAGTGAAAGAGAAGAAATTGGAACACGATCGCAAGAAGGCACAATTAACTGCTCTTGAAGAAAACTGGATGGTATTTAAAGATCTTTATTCGAGCTTTTGTATGAAGGTAAATCTTGAAAAAGTAAAAGAGGGAGTGGTTGGGGAAATACCAGGGGTAGACATGAGAAGAAAAAGAGAAGAGCAGGAATATTGCAGTCAGTTGATTGAAAATTTAACTTGCGTCATTGTATACTTTACATTGTATTACTTTATTTGGGTTCTGGTGTTGGAGAACCAATACAAAGGGAACAGTATCCCTTCTGCTTGGATCTGGGAGTCATTTGAGAAATTAAGAAAGTATGATGGTAGTATGCTATCAGTGCTGCAAATGATGCGTGGCACTACGAATTACGATATGAGATCACTTTCGAGTCCTGCCATATTTGAGTGTCATTCACATCACTAGTTTTGGAGGATCTGGTCCAACATAGAGTAATGTAGGAAAAACTATGGTGTGCAATGGTATGTATGTGTTTAATTAGCGCGAGATGTAATATATACATCTCGCGCTTATGCTACAATGTCAGTGTCCGTCCGTCTATCTGTCCGTCTGTCCGTCTGTCTGTGACGGAAGTGCATTGGCGCATTATAGCTAATTTAGGTTTCAAATTCCGATCCCACTTTACCGCGCATTGCGGGCGCCGTGCTGCTCTCTGTGCTGCTTGCGGGCGGATCATCTCACGCCATGCTAGCCAGTGCTGGGCTCTCTTGTTTTATCTTTATTACAGTTAGTAACTGTTGATATTTACTGTAGTGTTATTTGGTGCATGTTTTTAGTAGTTTTATTATTTCAACGATTTATACATCAGCTTAGATACTCTTGTCTTTCAGTTTCATTGTTGTCCTCAACTTTCCTAGCCTGGACTATCAAATGCCAAGACTGACCATAATGAATTACCAGTATACAATTAATAGATTTCTGCCTGGAGCTGAACCAAAGTCATAGCTGAAGTTGAGTAATGCTGATGTTATATATGAGTACAGAATTTAACCAGATTACTGTACTTTTTAGTCCATTACAACTGAACAGAGAAATATAAAGAATTTATGTCTGTTAGTTGTTTGTTATTTGATTACTGTGACAGAGAAAGCGCCAACTGATACAGCAGAGTTCTGTGGAAGAAAGACAAGAATCTTGGTGGTCGTATGGAACATCGCTGTTCACAAATATTGTTGAAAACCTGCAGGTATGTATAAATTTATACAGTGGCACCGTAAATTGCACTAATGTGCTTTTTGTTTTACTGTCTCTCAGCAGTGACACTTATCTTTAGATATTGTTTATTTGCATGATGAACACACGGTGAACGAATATTTCCAGTCATAATATTTAGTATCGTTGACAAATCTGTAACTACAGTATATGATTTGTATGGACAGTGTGTAGTTTCTGTGCATGTTTGACTTATGGTACTGTTGTGTTTTGTAGCTGCATGTTAAAGATATACATTTACGGTACGAAGATGACATATCGATGCCTGGCCATTCGTTTGCTTTTGGTGTCACCATTGACAGTATTTCTGCAGAGAGTGCTGATGGTAGTTGGGTAAGTTAACCAGTGAAGTCAGCTGTTTATTTTTTATATGGATAAAAATTCCCATGATGCTTCTTATGTACTTTGTTGTATTTTATATCTTTAGTAATCATTGCTAGTTACCTCAGCTAGTAGATGTTTTGTAATACATCTTTCATTTCAGTTTGTTGCTTTAGCTTGTGAAATTTGGTTCAGATTAGACTTTTTGTCTTGGATAAAGGCCTGATAAAGCTTGGCTAATCACTTGTTGTTGTTAAGAAACTATGAACATAGTTCAGGTGCTATTTTACTGCAGGTCTACTAAGGCATTTTATGTGCAAGATTCTCAAGCAACATTGATTTGTTTACAGTGACAGTGTCATTAATGTAACGCAATATGTAATGCATGTTTATTTTTAGTTACCGAGATTTGTAAGCTGCTATGATGGCGATTTGATGAACAAGATTGTAGAAGTTCATGGATTTTCTATGTACTGGGATGTCAATGCTACGATGCTGAGCACATGCTCGCGGGCCGAGATTGAGGTAGCTCAATTTGTTAATCTTTTTTAATCACATTTTTGTTTGAGAGATAACTGTTGAATGGGAGACTATAGATTTGAGTTAAGTACTTTTGTGATGTGCATGTGAAATTAATATATAACACTGAACATTGATGTATTTGTGTTTTGTGAATCTAGGAGTTTCTGCTGCCGTCTGCTGAAAGTTCATCTCCAGAAAGACCAGGAAAGGTAAATCTGTTTGCACTGTTGTGGGGTCAGATATCTGATGGAATATTTCTTTGTAATTTTCAGTAGCATTTGTTAATGTCTTCAAATACTGCGGTGTATTTAATTTTTTTGAGAAAAGCTTTTGACAAAAAGGTGATGCCATCAGTAGTGCTGTGACGATTCTGGTTTATAGTGAACGATTAATTTAAAAAAAAATTTTTGCTTAAACATAATGAAATCGATTTGATCTTGATTTTCCTAAACTTGTATTGAGGCAAAACACGTACCGCATGAGTGTAGGAGCATGCAATCATGTGGTAGGCCTATAAGAAAATCACTATTTGGTGTTCGCAAGATAGCGTTAATCTAACCAACCAAACGTGTGAAACACAATAGCAGTGCATTATAATAAAACTCGAGAAGTAATTTCATTTTAGAAGTTTCTTGGCAATGTATAGCTGATATTTCATTTCATGACTGTAGATGTAATACAAATGGCAGACCCGGCATAGAATATATATATTTCCATGATAAGAAACACAACCACTGGATATTATTAATGGAAGTAGACACAGACACAAATTGCTTTGACTGCAAACAATTTACATACTTACAGTTGTCACGTCAACAACCTTAACCTTATGTATTACTTCTGCTTTCGTTCTTTTACGTATCAGGACGCCATTGATACGACAATGAATATATCGTACTTAATCTGCTTCCATCTCATCCAGGAAAGAATTTTACCTTGATAAAAATAGAAAATTTGCTTATTCAAAATAGCGATTTCAATGTCTACTCAATGTCAGTAAGAAAAGGTGACTTTACTGTCGATGCATAGAATAGTAGCGTCACTAGACATCAGTAGCTGCTGTGGAAAATTTTTTTGTGTAGAATCACAACTACATTTTGGAACCAGTCGGAGCACAGGCCAAGATGTCTCGGAACCGTTCAACTTTGCCATTAAGAAGCATGGAGAGGCCAAGGCTCAATGTGGACATAATGCTTGATGCATTACCAATCCGGCTATCTGATGCTCAGTTCCATGGCTTGGCTACCGTGGTTTCAGAACTCGAGAGACACAATCGCCGTAAACGGTTTCGTCACCTCAGACCACACTGCAAAGTCACCACTGAGTAAGTCGTTTATTTTTGTATTGTAGTACAGCTGTTTCCAGTGCTGTTGAATATGTTTTCTATTCCATTATCGTGGTAACCGATTTTGATCGTTTGTTTTGACCAGTATTTTTGCACATTTCTGTTATAGGTTGATAAGGTAAGGTAAATGGGTAGGTAAGATAAGGTAAACTCATACAGCAGTTCACAGCATGCCTCACTGCTATTGCAGGTAAAACTGTTATTCTATATGGCACTTATAGCTGCTGTTGCATATGATACATTTGTGTGAGTTTTCATTGGGTGAGCTACAGTTTGGAAATGACACTATGTTGCATTGATATGTTTTCAGTGTTCGTCGCTGGTGGAAGTTTGCAATAGATTGTCACTTGTTTGTAATCCGAGACCGGCGAGTGCGCTGTCAGTGGCAGTTTGCAGTATCTCGAGCTCATGACATTGTTCAGTACATCGATGCATATCGCAGCTGTTTGACCGCTGGTTCCAGATACATCACACGAACACAAAAGGTTTTGCACAGCACACTTTTTTCCAGCACTGTACTATGTACTTTGTAAGTTTGTGTATAACTTGGTTGTTGTTAATTTGTCTCTTAATGCATGCTGTTTGGAAATAGCCCTTGTGAGAGCTTAATTTCATTGTAATTACTCGAAGATTCATCATTGTATTCTGTGAATCATGATATTTTTGCCAGTTAATTTTTATTTACATCATGTGTGAAATGAATGTTATATACAGTAAGGGTGTTAAAATTGTTTTATTATAAAAATCGATTATCGAACCATGAAAATTGATTTTTTTGATTACCAAATTTATGATATAATGGTCTCAGGCACACATCATCACTAACATTTCACGCAAGTATCAGTAAGTGATAGAAAACGAATACATACGACTTGTTAGGCAGAATGAATCAATATATGTGCTAAAGACAAAGGCTCATTTATGAACTTGATAGTATTATATATCTGTTATAAGTGATTTAAAACTGTAAAAAGTGAAAACGTTTTGTTTACAAACAACAAGTTCACGGTCACCATTCAATCACATGGTCGCAGTTATTGTTACATTTTATCGCGTCCGGTTCTGTCCTGACGAGCGTATGTTGCAAGTCCGTATCGTGTCGAGTTACGTTGCAATGAGAGAACATAGGCGTACGGCCGTTCACTTTCAGAGTGACTGCTTTGAGTTCTGCCAGTGCTTTTACACTGTCAGTTGGGCCATTCTTTAAAAACCTCATGCAATTATCTGTTCATGTTCTGTTTTGGGGGCCTTGGGCTAGCTTGTTGTAACTGTACTGAATGCAACAGAGACTGTGTATGTGTGACTGTGTGTGTTCTACTTTTGTTTTTGGTGAATGTGTGCTTGCATGTATGACTTCTTCATGTTGCCTAACAGGCCAGCATATGCAGTTTTGTTATACTTTTGTACTTGCATGTGAAGGGAAACACATAATCACATTTTGTTTTGTTTCATGACAGGATTTCATTGACACATTTGAGGAATCTGTATCATTTGATGAACTCAAGGTTTTACGTGGTATTGTTTATGATGAACTGCTCATTGCAGAGCAACAGGTAGGCCTATTGTTTGAATATTTATATTATACACAGATGTATGATAAGAGCCGGTGTCATGCCAGATACGTCCCAGTGCCAAATAACTCGCAGTACGAGGTTTGCGCGATGTATGAATTAGTAAAGCTAACCCTAACCCTAACCTTAACTACCTAAACATAACGTAAGCACAGAAATAAATATTAAATAAATAGCGGCGCACGAGACTTTGCAAGATTGCGCACGCGCAATAGCGCAGATGAGAGCTATTTGGCACTGTGAGATATTTGATACTACACCGGCATTTTCTTGACATTGTCAGTAAGGGTTTTAAATGGATAAAAAGTTCAAATCTAGAAGTTGCTAAAGAAGCTGCACTTGATTGATTCTGCTTACACAAATGGCAAATGCAGTATGCTTTAAACAGACAGGTGGGTTGGTAGGTTGAAAATTTGGCATTGCTGTTTTGTGTAATTAATTATGTTTAGAATACGAAGAAATTTGATAAGTTGTTTGACTTGCACAGTCCGTTGCTGCTGCACGAGAACGTGCAAGTGGCGAAGATGTGTCGATGTCAGCAAAGCCGGCAAGTGAAGGTGGCCGGTGGTGGCTGCAGAGCTGGTTTCCTGATTGGTCTGGTTGGTACGGAGCGCAGCAGCCAGCTGACGTACAGCTGCCAGACACGGAAAGTTCATCTGCTGCCACAGAAAGCGAGAAAGCCTTGGGTAATAACGCTGCTTTAGTATTTAGTTAATCAATCAATCAGTGGTTTATTTGATTTAGCAGCATAAATGCTGGATTAATTACAAGGTACACGGTACAACAAGTTACAGTACAACTGTTCATAAAAGTAGGCTGAGCACAAATTAGACTAAATTAATCGAAACAGCATGTAAGTCTCATAGAACAAAATACAATTAACATATAGAATAACTAGGCCATTATATGAAGTTGTTTAGAGTATGGTATGAATGAATTGCAAAATTTATTTGCCTGTGTCCACATTGTGTGGAAAAGTTTACGGTGTCACGGACTTTCATCTGTTTGTTGCGTCAGTCTGGTAGCAGATAATGTAACAATGAACTTTCATGAACCTGGTCATATTTTATACGTCAGCGCATCTGACGGCATGGCATACTGTTTGTTCAGTTTCCGATATATCATATGTAATATGTGAAATGTGGTGGGAAGCATTATTTCTGTGTGATGCCATCAGAAGAGAAATATTGATTACTTAGAAGTACATTGCATATTGTGCTTCATGCAGATAGTATTTATGCCGTTGTGTTTTAGATGAAGAAATTTTGGACGTGTTTTCCGAGTCCGTTGAGAGCAGTACGGTGCTGCGTCAGGATGTCATTTTTGCACGCTTCAGCTTCAGTCTGCATAATGGAACACTCAGTCTACATCACTCCAATCATTCACCTCCAGTGCCATCTCAAAATGGTATCTTCTTTATCGGAGCTTCATGTTTGTTACAGTAGTCCTCGTAAATTTGCACTGCGGGTTTAATGCCAAGTAGCTTGGGTTTTTTGTAGCCAGATCACCCCTTATGGTTCAAGTGATTTTCATGTGAACTTTATAGGTCACAGTACATGTAATAAGTGGTAGGTAAGGCAACAAAGATGAGGTAAAAGTTAGATACCAACCATTTACAATGCCTGCATATAAGAATGTACCCTTTAGTAGTGCAAAATAATGATAAATGAAAGTGTAATGTTTGTTCTGAATGGCATGTAGGTGATGTGCCACAGTCAGCAGACAGTTGCATGATGGAGCTGGAATGTTCATCCATAAACATGAATGTTGAATTACGACCGAGGTCTGGTGGCTTCAAGATTGGCTTGTGCGTTCAAGACCTATATCTGCGTGACAAGACAACCGCTGGTTCTCTCTGTCCATCACTGATTGAACCCGTTAAGAAGGTCATTACTGATTGACGTTATCGATTGTCTTCCTGCATGTGTATTTTTTGTGTACGTAGTTTGATCTAGACGATGATTATATGCTAAGATGTCCAAACAAGATCGATCAACACCTAGCCATATTTAATACATCAGCATCTGATTGCATAGTTCTTACTGATTACGTTTCTTTTGATTTGCACCATTTTGTAGATATTTTTGCATGACTGCACATAACTTACATGGTTGCTGTGCATTATGTAAGAAGTTTGTGCAGTTTAATTACATCTCGTGCTTCTGTAAATGATGCAGGATGCAATGGGTTATCGGTTGTTGCCATTCTGTACAACGCCGAGTTCTGTGACGACCTGCATTGGAAACTTGTCTAATGCTGACGACTCTGACGACATGTTGTTCAGTTTGGTCTATGAGAGGAAGCCACTTCAAGTCAAGGCCGACTACAAGTGTGTATTTTGAATGCTGTAATTTTGGATTTTAATTCTAAATGATGTTTGAAATATATCACTGGCTCTGTGAGTGTTTTATATGTTTTATTGTACTTTTGTGGCTTAATAGATTTATGATGACGTACAGTTGTGGCCTGTGTATCGTGCTTCGCGCTCGTGCCACAGACAGAAAATCAGACTGTGCAATTGTTATAATATAGATTGCCACCAGTTTCTGTCAGCATCATTATAATCAGATGCAGTTCATCATTACTTGTTTTTGTTCACAGCTATTATTACCTCAAAGTTATGAGATATTGAAGCACATTCGAGCTACAGAAGAAGACTCTTACTTGTGCTAGACCTACCTATGATGCGGAGTTAAATATATTTTTGAATACATTTTTGTTTCATGTTTCTCTGACCCTACATTTCAGCTTCACCTGCATGTTTGGATGATAAATGTGCCGTGTGTGTGTGTGTGTGTGTAGACTAGTCGTCAATGCAAAGCCTCTCAACATCACTTACAACCCGACAGCATTGCGCCAAGTTCATGACTATTTCTCCGTCGGGAAATCTGCCTGGCGATCATACGACATTGAATCGCGCTTTGCTTGTTAGTTCTATTTCCAGTTTTTAAACCACTTAGGCGGCTGGCGTCAACTTGTGTAAGCGGGATGAAGAATGAATGAGGCCAGCGGATAAACTTTCAACGGTTGAAGTCAGTTCTTAAGTGCTTTGATACGGTACTGTTGATTGGGTCACAGGTTGGACAGCTGGTTAATTGATTGAGTAAGTAAGTAAGTAAGTAAGAATATTTATACACGGCGATCCTAACAAAAATGTTACAGAGCGCTGCTGTCTCAGATGATTCTTGAGCAACCGTTTAAATTGTCCAAGACTATCACACTGGCGTAGGTGTGCTGGCAGCATGTTCCATAGACGTGGACCAGCGGATGCGAAACACCGGTCACCAAAAGTGTTATTAGAACGTCAAACAACGCACGTTGCTGTGTCTGTCGATCGAAGTCAAGGTTTAATTTCTCATTCCACACTAAATAGGTCATATTGGAGATGCTCTTCCCAGCCAATCTCGGGTAGTACTGAGAAAATCCAAGCCGGGAGAACATGAAGCTCTGCTATGGCAGAAGGACTGCGTGACACGCTTGTCAGTATGGAAAAAGCTTGCAATTGATGAATGACCTTGACATACACCCAAGGTCATCATAGTTGCTGCTATTAAATGCCTGTACGGCATATCACTTCCTGTTTGTGGACTGTTGTTTTAACGTCTTATCTAGGACCATTTTAAAGACACTACCACTTTTGAAGTGAACATGACTGCCTGTGTCCTTGAGAACTCCCTCATTTATGACAACAAAGCTTAAATTACAAGCCACATGCACTTTCTAATTTATGTGTGAACATAGCATAGTCAAATCACACTTTATTTTTGAGTTATATGTATTACAAAGGTTTCAACAACATAAGTGACCTTCAAACTCACTCGAGGTCATCGGCAATCATGCCATTCGATACCCCATATATGATTTCCTATTTGTCTTCTATTGTACCTATGTCTCTATCTTGCACCATTTCCGAGATATTATCGCTTATTTCCATAAATTAAAGTCGTCACATGACTCTGACCATACCCATTTAAGGGACAGGTTGTAATCCCAAGCTAAACTGTCACATGGTGAAACTGTGTATAAAATTTGAAGTCTCTAGCTTTAGCCATTTCAGAGATATAGTGGTGGGGCTGAGAATTTAAATATGTCACATGACCATAACCACACCCCTTTTGGAATGATTTTTCATTCTTTTGGTAAAACTTGATATAGCCCATCTGTGTACAAAATTTGACAGCTCTAGCTTTAGCCAGGTATGAGACATGGATGGGCCCCCCAAATTTAAAATGGGTCACATGACGTAACCACGCCTCTTTCAGGGACGGTTTGTAGTCCGTATGCTGGGACTAACTACGACTGACCTGTGTACCAAATTTTAAATCTTTACATTGACCCACTGCAAAGATATGAAAGGCGACGAAAAATGTCAAAATTTGGGTGGTTTGGGGGGTTAATGGTCACCCAAGGTCATCAGCAAGATTGCCATTCGATAGAGCGCATACGACTTCCTATTCGAATTTAATAGAAACTATGTGTCTATCGTGTACTGTTTTCGAGCGCATTTTTTCGTTGAAAATGGCTGATTTTAACTTACCCCACTTGCATTTGTAGCCCCCGTAGGGGGTGATTCAGTTCAAATTTTGCCGTGATCTTTGGCATCAGAAACTAAGAGTTCCTGGGTTATTGTGAGGCATTTGTGTTATCCTATGTTTAGCTGTTTTGAGCTGCAGTTCTGATGCTGCTGTATAGGTGAAGGGCTGTAGTTATGCAGCCATGTTAACTTCTCTGTGCTAACACATGCTGCTGCCACAGATTGTCAGCTTTATGCTGTCTAATTTTTGACCTTCAGTATACGTGAGTGATTTTCTTAACAAGATGGTTGTGCTGGCTGTTAATTGGAACTGGAAGTAATCTAATTTTAGATGAATAAGTTGACGATTTGCATAATTGTAGCTACTGCAAGGAGCCGATATGAATCGCTGAAGAAACACACTCAGGATGAATTGAAGCACACCATTGATGCTATGCTCGACACTGAGACCAGGGTTGAATATTTGTTTCTATTCTATTGTTTATTTGTTGATGAAGTTTACCATGTTTGCATTTTGTTTAGCTTACAAATGTCAGCCTGTTTTTGGTAAGGTAGTTTGACAGTGATTTGTGTATTAGGTGAGAGGAAAGCGATGGATGTTTGACTTTGATATCTGTGCTCCGCACATCACTATACCAGAATGTTTTACTGATGAGAACAGTGTAATGGTCGTGTTTGATCTCGGTCGACTGCAGTTTCGTAATCTGTCTCCGAAGCTAATACTGAATGAACCTGCTGTTCAGAAACAATCTTCTGACGAGGATGGTAAGTTGTTGACATCATTTGTGCTCAAAGTGGCATCATGACTGTTTGCAGCAATGTGTTATAACTTCTCCATGTGGAGCAGAATGAACAGAATGCATGCATATCACTTAACAACTAAACAACTACTTCAACAGTAGTTGTGTGTCATCGAAGGACCTTTTTAGTAATAAATGCAAGTAGATGGTCTGAAATCAGTAGTCACTGTTTCGCAAAACTCTCTGTATGCTTTTTATTTGGAATCTCTGGATATTTGTTTCGACATTTTGTGCACATATCCATCGTAATATCACTGACTGCAACAACTGTGTTATTGGTGATTCATGAATGAAAGTTGAGTTCTTGTGTACGATAATTGATACATGGACTGCTGTATCTGTAATCAAGTCAGTCACACACACAGCAGTTTAAGGCCATTTGCTGCGTAAACTTGGCTCAGTTTTTTCTTTCGCTGGTTCAAAACCATTGTATCCTCTCAGGGAGACCAAAATTTTTCATATTTTTTTAGCAGCCTCCCACCTTGTCTTGTCTTCCTCAGTCATCCATTCCAGCTGACTGCATTTTTGTACAACATTTGATCCAGTCAGTATCATTTTTGCATTTAACATATCTACAAGGCTTCTGCCTTGTAAATCATTAGTCTGACTCTTTCTAGTCCAGAAAGTTTTCTGATCTTTTCATTTCTTTAAGAATAATCTCACATATCCATATGACATATTGAAGTCGCTTATTGTAGCTGTGTGTTTTTTTGGATATTTTTTGCTTAGCAGCTCAGAAATGTATGTCTTTCATTTCACTTCCCTGTTGCAGTTGCAGTTATTAGCAACAGACAGTACCGATTGGAATGCGATTTGAACTGTTCTGTGTGACAGAAGAATTTGTGACTCCGTTGTCAACACCGCCAAGTGAGATGGAAGATGGTGCTACTGTTAGTGACAATGCCAAACACTGTCAGTCAGGCGAGAATGTGACAGCCGCTCTGTCGGAGTCTGCAATTCACGACAAGATATATGAAACGTAAGATTCTTTTCATTTAGTGTTTGCTGTTTAGTAATTTTGTTGATGTTTTCATCTGCTGAATGTTACCTTTATCATCTATACATGTAGATGTAGCATTATAAAATGTCATTTAGTTCCATTTCATTTAATTGTCTCTTTTCCAGGACAACCTGGGTGAAAGGCAAACCATTCTGGATTTTAATGAAACATGAGATGATAGGGTGGTAGTTGGCATCAGCTGGACGATATATAAATCGTGTGCACCTCGCTTCAGACAGATAACCACACAGGCACCCCATCACTCAGTTTTCCTGACACCTAATGAACACTGCCGGAGCATTGAAGGGTTGTACTTGGGTTGGGTATAAGTCCTGTAGTATTCACAAGAGCTTCATCCCAAGACAGTGAGCATCAACATTTGTTAGCTCCATCACAGGCTGGTGCGGTACTGTTTTTGACTGTCTTCTCACGTTAGCAGACTAACCAGCAAAGTTGTGGGTGGATTTTCATCAAGCAGTGGATAGATCATGGACCAGAAAAGAATCTATTAAATTGTGGAAGTGATCGGGAATATATTCTGGATTCATCTACTAGTTGGTCATAAGTGTGACCGCATCATTACTGTGGAGCTTCATGTAGACTGCCAGTGACTGCGTACGTCTGTTGTTGTTTGATATAATGGTCACTTACATGCATATGCATGCTGCTGCATATGCATGCTGCTTGCTGGCAACAGTGCTGTGCCAGTTTCACTGTCACGTGATAGATGTATGCACTCTGCCTAGTGCCATCCAGTATTGAGCTGTAAAATTATTTATTTAGTGTATGCAAGATCATTGATCATATGAATGTAATATTGCTGTACCTGTACATTTAAATGCATATCTCTGTATTCATGTCCTTGAACAGGTACAGGTACAGGTGTTTAACATCACTTAACATGACATAGATGATCAGCGACAATTTCATCAGACAGTGATGGTTGTGTTAATGGTATTATTTTTATGTTATATTTTTATGTATTTTTGGACCAATTCCATGGGGCCATAGCGGTCCCCTCTGTCACACGTTGTCGTCATTGTCGTTGTCGTGGACATCAATGCGCAGGTGGCGCATGACAGTACCGCTAGCGATACCTGGTGAATGGGCGTGAGGCGGCTCGCAGTGGTGAATGGGCTCAACATTTTTCAAATGCTTCTTGTTTTAGAGAATTGTTTGTTTAAGGTCCTTGAATATGGTTTGCCTGCTGTATGTTTTGAACTAGATACCTGCTGAGTCTGTCGGACCTGCAGATGATGGTTGGCCGAGTAAAAGACAATTGGAAAGTGTTGTATCATAAAGGCACGAGTCTTCTGCACGTTGTTGATAAATTCAGCATTTCACTGCAGTTCGACAGGTACACTCTTATGCTGATTGACACTAGCCTGTTATTTGTCATTCACATTTACTACTCTTGTAAACATTTAAGCTGCTATTTCTCTGTTTTCTATCTATGTGTAGTGTTTTTTGCAACGTGAAAAAGAACAACAAAATGATTGTTGTTGTTAGAGGTAGTAATGGAACAGGCTTTTGGTAATTTTTGATTGTGCTAGGTTTGCAGCAGTGTTATAATGATGATAATGTTAGATGTATAAACACAGAGGCTGTAACGTACTAATGACCGTTGTACTAGCAAGTTGTCAATACATTTGTATTGCATGTTTAACTGTGCTTCGCTGTCATATCTTCACTCAGACGTTTACTGTACACGGCTGACCCAAGATGCCCAAAAGCCAAGTTGTCTGGTAACGTTCCAAGCTTAGTTCTTCACATCAGTGAGCAGAAGGTTCGTCACTGATGGTTTTTAAAACTACAGTTGGTAATGTACATGCTTTTTAACTTCAAAATATACTGAGCACTCACTTAAGTATAATACAGAAGTTCAGCTTGTTGAGTTTGAGTGCTCGTTGTTACTTATTTTCTACTCTGTAGAAATGCTCTTGCTGTGACAGTTGGGTGGGTTTAAATCAGATAGAAATCAGATAATGTGATAAGTGAAATGAACAACAGTCATGGATTTGTAATTAGCTGTAAATTGTGAAAATGCAAAAATGATGCTAGATTATATTGGAACTATTGGACTATTGGAACCTTTCCTACCAGACTGAAGAGTCAGTTATTTCCCGTCATTGCATCATAGACATGCTATCTCGCTACTGATTCACTGATTTACTGTGAAACTAGCTATTAACATTGCATTACATTACATTATGGTATAGAAATGGAATGCCTACAGTACGTATTGTACCTGAATTTTATTGGCATGGATTCTGCTTAACTTCAATTTTTGTAGACTAAGTTGCATGAAGATTACTATTCAACATACTTTTGAGGTTAATTCGTCAGGCAACAAATGAGTTTGTCAATGTCCGCTGTAATCTGTGACAGTTGTCACGAGCAGCATTTAAGAACATTATTGTAAAAAAACTCCACAATTGAAAATGGTTTGTAAAGAAACAGTAAAACCAGAAAAGGTGATAATACTTAGCAGCACTCACCATATAGTTAGTGTTTTCGGGATGCTTAGAGCAGACGTATGTCATCTAAAAGAAAAAGTACTGTATGTATCCCCACAATATCATGACAATTGCATCCTAGCAAAAGCCCGCATAACTACATTGACATGCACGCATGTTCATTTACAGAATACTAGTAGTAATTGAAGAGCATAGTATTGGTAGTATCTGTGAGGAGAACTTGAGCATATTCTTGCTAAACCAAGTGTGCTAGTTGCCCTAAGCTAGTATAGAGATTGTTAGTAAAACTTTGCTCCTGCAAAATCTTCCAATTCTTACTAGCAATACGAGCTATCACAGGCTGATCTTTGTGTGATTGCCATAAAACAGTTATGTATGTAGTAGTAGTATTAGTGGTAGTAATTAAACCGATTGTCAGCCATAGAGGAAAATACAACACAAGAAGTTTGTATGCATCCCCTCTTATAGAGATCTATCACAAGAGTGCTAAGGAGCGTTCGCCATTTGCTCTACCAAGCAGTTCGGTTTTAAGTCAATTTTTTACAAAAGTCTGTGACAGATCATGTACAGTCAGTGAAATAGAGTTCCAAAGTGCATTGGAACTGAGTACCAGCCTGACTAATAAGTGTTGCTGATATTGATTGCTGCCCCTACGAGATGACATGATAAGACGATTACACATTTTTATCGTATGGCATGCACATGGAATTACAAGAAAGTAACTAAAAGTAGCGGAGTTCTGATGCTCTCGTCAGTACCGCAGCTGTACTAGAACTGCTGTACTCTAATGTTATTGAACTTGTGCAAAATTATTGTAAAAGTCTTGCATATTTCTGAGCTGTTTTGAATGCTATGTTTAACTTGTTTAAGTGCATGAGAACAGCTGTATATTGTAGATCTCAGCATTGAGAAGCTGTGCAAAGCGGTTATCATCTGCTACAATCACCGACAGTCCGGGTCCGTTAAAGCCTTCATCAGCTGCTGATTCTGATGCTTCAGTTCCACTCTCAAGGCTCGACAAAAGCATGTATTATGCTGGCAGTCGTGCAGTGTTTGGCAAGAGTCTGTTGAGGTTTGTGTGTGTGTGTGTGTGTGTTTCGCTGCCTCTCGGCTCTGTATTTTGTCACATTTTCCTGTTACTAAACTGCTAACAAGTCAGACACAAGTGTTTATGTGCCAAAACAACAAATGAACTGGTGGCAGGCAGCAGTTTTACCTCAACTGGGCTGGACTACTACAGTGCTGTGGTGATCGACCTGAACCAGTCAATTCTAGCTCATCTGTGATCCACTTGTCCACTCTCAGCTGTAACCCTGGTCTGATCAGCGAAGTGTCCATGTAGCACCATGTAGCCGAAGTGACCTCCATTCTATTGGCTACCAGCTGAAATCAATTTCCAGGCTTTCTCTTTCTCCAGGTAGTGTAGAAGCACTAGTTAGATGAAGTGGGAAAATAAATAATTTTTTTGATTTTGTACTTTTCCAGTAACATTTATACCAAATATTATCACGGTTGGTATGTGTCAGAGTTATTCCAAGATAAAGGTGGGATGTTTGCTTGAAACACATAATGCACTCTGTCTGCAACTCTGTGTAATGCATTATGATGTATTATAAATTAAATGCAGCATACTTTCTCATGAAGTCATGGCATAGGTTGTGAAAGACAACTTTTGTGACCACTACAATGAATCCAGGCAGATTTTATCAGCAGTGGAACTGTGGCAACTTGGAGTTTGATAATGGCCAGATTTGGGGTCAGCCACAGGGCAAGAGAGGGAGAAAGTTACACTAGATGTGGACAGAAGTAACAAGGGATGATAAAAATACCGCCTATTTTGTGAACGTCTATGGATTTCCACGTAGCCATATCGATTATAAATGAAAATGGAAATTCTGAGCCATGCTGAGGTAGTTTTATGTGCTGTGGAATTGTATTCTGAATCCCTGACAGACTTTGTGAAGAAATGAACAAGGTAATGGATGTATGTGCAGTGCAATCGCTTCATACATGCCATGTAGCAAGTTCCATTGAAGCATGACAGAAGCAGTAATACTGTATTATTGATAGCTGCTGTTTCAGGCCAGTCGTAACACTCTATAAGTTGTACCGAATACTGCTGAAAATCAAATGCTATTTGATACTGTGGCCTGTCACTGCAAGAAGTCATGTGTTCTTGGCTTTTGCTGGAGATGTGCCACAGTCTGTGCAGTTCTAGAGCACGGTGTTTCATGAAAGATGTGTTGCGGTTGTTGTAACACAGTTTGTCGGAGACCGATGCAAGACGCTCGCCATTAGCGGACTCCATGCTGTTGGCGATGAACTTTGGTATTGACAAAATGTCTCTTGAGATCCAGAGTCGTGGTGCGTATTTATCGAAATCCATATATCTTCATGTGTTAGTCACTTTTGCTACTGATAGATTTGCAACTATAGATTGCCACTTTTCAAATTTTGGTTTATGCAGTTGATTTTTCAGGGCACTGCTGTAATACAAGCTTGTTGGTATTGGATAGAAAAACTCATCAGTGTTAGGGACGTCATGTTTTGTTTTTTTTCTGGCAAAAAGTAGTTTCTGCCAGACATGAGGTTTAAACTTGTTTATTAAACTTATGTCGAGTCAATTTTATTTTATCCTTATGGTCCAAGGACCAAATAGCACATCATATGTAGAAATGAATACAGAAACAGAGAAATAAACACAATATTATAACTTTTCTTGAATTTTTAAAAAAAATTTTTGTCACAGTACAAAAAAACTGGTACTGGTTTCAAAAAAACTGGTATAATTAGAGCAGCACCGATTCTGTTAGAAGTCACGAGGTAGATGAAGAAAAGATAAGACTTGACCATTTGGTTGAATTTTTGTCAGCATATTATGTGTTGTACAAAAACATTTCTGTTAGACTGTCATTTGCATTTGATAGTATGCACACATATGATGATGATGATGATGATATTGTGCACTAGGTCGGAGTATAGCCGAGCTGCAAGTTGGCCGAGTGCGTGCAGCATTTGTTCAGAAGCCATTTGAGACATCCATTGGCTTTGCAGTCCACAGTCTGCTAGTAGTGGATGCACTTCAGATGCTGGGCCATGATTATGAGCTTTTGGTTGCTTCACATCATGGCTTATGGTCAGTTGTAAAATTAACTGTTAACTTTCATTTATAGTGCAATTTCTGTTTTTGCTGTTTTTTTCTTACTGGTTTTGAGTTTGTGTTCAGTTTGTAGCATTTTAACATGATTTTGTTCAGTTGTTTTAATTGGTAGAAACTACATTACTGTGTGATTTTAAATAGATAATGTAGTGTTGAAATGAACCAGTGAAGTTTGTCATCTGATAACATTTAGCACTTGCAAGTCCATTGAGAGTTGACGTCTAACATATTATTGATGTTGGATGTTGTATTTAGCCTGGACAGTTGCAGCGGCAGCATTAGGGACAGCAAGTGTAATTCCCCGTCATCACCGGCAAGTCCCAGCTCACCAGCTGAGTCAGTGACTGGAGGCTTGGTGTTGAATGACACAGCGGGAAAAGTTGCAAATGTCAACTCGTCATTTACACGTGTACTACACAGTCTATCAAGTCCTGCCAGCAAAGGTTGTTATGTCATGACGATGCTATAGTTACAGCCCGCATAGCGAGGATATGTAGGTTTCGCCTTATGTGTGTGTGTGTCTGACCGGGTGCCAAAAACTGATAATTTCATCACTACATCACATTTTGCATTCACCTGGGGGGGTTGACCCATTCAGGCATGTCCGTCTGTCCGTTTGTCCGTCCGCATTTGTCCGTCCAGGCCCTGGTGTCTGTCCTGAGCTTTTTGCCTCCCCCTCCCCGGTGGCGGGCTGTGCGATCCAGAGCCTTGAGCTGATTCTAGTTTGGTTTTTGTATTTTTATTTATGGCTTATAGTCAATATGCAGTGGATATGTTACATTATTTTGCAATGTTTTCAATACAGCTTTGTAGTGTTCATGCAATTATCACATAGCATTTTATCTGTTGTGGTGTTAATATTTCTTGTGACAGCCATGGCCATCACTTGTTTTTTATAGTGGTGCACAATACTCAGAGGCTGAACCCGTGCTTTGCATGGGTCTCATCTACCTAACGTAATATTGTGGACTTTTAGTTGGAAATTTTAAAAAATTTCACTGGAATATTGCCTATCATGTGCAGATATAACCATTTTTTATGTTGAATTTGCCATTAAAACCCACACAGCTGATTGCACAAGTGCCTTGTAGTTGATGTATTACTAGCACAGTCTAGAAGGTTACTTTTTGTGTTTTAGTTATATCTTTAATATGAACATATATAAATAAAATGTAAATACTACAGCCAGTTACACAATTGCTCCACCGTGTGTGATATTTGTGAGCAGATGGCCAGACTGGACATTATGATGGCAGCTCTACGCTTGATTGGCCAGTGTTCAGTTTAGTGGATGACGACGAAGCTCTGATTAAGGTCAACGTTGACGTAATTGATTTGAGTCACTCAGTTACTGATGAGTCTGACGACACGGCATTCTGCCAAGCAACAATTGAGTTCAACAGCCTCGATGTCATAGGTCAGTCATCACTGATATCTTTACTTGATTTATGTCAGGTTTTTACCTACTTCATTGTTAATGTTTAGTTTGCATTGTGTTTTTATTTATTTATTTCACTTAAATACAGATGTTGATTACAGGATGGTAAAGTTTTTAGGCTATATTTTTCTCAGTAACAACAGTGATGATGATGATGATGGTGATAATTCGGTTGTCATGTGTATGGTGCTGTCGTTATGATCATATTCATTACACGAGTTCACCTGGTTCAGCTGATAAATGCAGTCATAGTGCCAAATAATTGTTGTCCCTCAGACAAGTCAAACAGCTTGGACTGTGAGTCTGCATCATCCAAAAAATTCCACATCTGCCAATCTCCATTTATTTACTATTACTCGTCCTGAAAGTTGATGTTTATTTTGCTGTCCCATGGAAGTTAGAATAATTAGTTTCAAGAGCTAGGCATTGAAGTAAATGTCTATAGCCGATGCTCAAGGCTGTACGATGTAGGTCATGGTGGCTGTCAAGATAAACATGACTGTTTGAGGTGGATTTTGTCCTGTGATCTGTGTCGTTATTGTCAGAGTGTCAGGCATGGGCTACTATTAGATGACAGCAAAGTGTTTTAGAGTAAAAAGAAACTAATATATCAGAGTGAAGCATATTGTATACTGAAGGAAGAAAAATTAAGTTATTTATTATTTATGCAAAAAATGGAAGTGGTGTGACATCATAAGTAATGTTATAATCATTTCATGTGTGAACGCCACGCCACTGCTGATAATGGATTTTGTCAGAGACTGTATTTTCATTAATTAATTGCTCTAATAAAAGGAAACTAATATGTTTTCAGAAATGGCTGTTAAAGTGCAGTGAGACATAGATGTTTATGTCATTTAATCAAATTGCAATAAGCAAACAATCGAATGATATCATAGAGCAACCTATTACTAATGCACTTTGTTAAGTTGTTAATTGTTGATAGCAGAGCTACAGAATGACAGAATGTATAACTTGTCATTTTAATTAATTCAGTTATAAATGGTATTCAACTGTATTTTGTCTTATTGTGCTCAAATAAACAGCAAGTTTTAGTTACCTGACTTATCAGTTGCTTTGTCAGTTAGACGTGACTGATGCAACATCGTAGTTCGTGCAGTAACAGTTTGTGTAAAACTTGTGGTCAATATGTTTGGTTTACTTTTTAGCTAACCAGCAGACCGTTGTTGAATTAATTGGGTTTTTCCAGCGGGCATTTCCACAGGGTGCATCAGTGCAGTCTTCAGCGAGAAGACAGATAGATCAGTCAGAGCCACTGGTTATTGAAGTAAGAACGTTGTTACGACAGCTTGTTACAATATTGCATTGTTTTATCTTTTGCTAGACCAGAGTCTCGAGAGTTTAGTCGAAGACTGATAAACCAGAATAAAACTTAGTTGATGTAAAAGATAGTGATACTAAACTTTAGTCTTACAGTTGAAATCTAAGACCAGAGTTTGACAATGAAATGTGTTTTACTTCAAAATTAATCTTAGTTTTATCTGAATTGGTTGTTCTATTTATATTAAAGTTTGGTATTAGACTAGAGTTTTAAGACTAGTCTTAGCAAAGATACAGTGACCCATCGTTGTTTACTGCTCAGTTCTACCTGTTTGTTAGCAGACTTATTACTGTGATCATCGTGTAACAGTTAATGTGCTTGATACATGCTATGTAAACACAATTAATGTAGCATGTGAATGATTGAAATGTATGTAGTATCATGCCATGATGTAATTGGGCCCATTCCATGGGGCCATAGCGGTCCTCTCTGTCACGCGTTGTCGTTGTCATCGTTGTCGTTGTTGTCATGGACATCGATGCGCAGGCGGCGCGCGACAGTACCGCTAGCAACACGTGGTGAATGGGCGTGAGGCGGCTCGCAGTGGCAAATGGGCCCAACATTTTTCAAATGCTTCTTGTTATTGATATTTATCTTCCTGAAACAGGAGATTATGAGATTTGCCCAATTTTTCTTTCCATTGTTTTTGTTTTTGTCTGTCTGACTGTTAGCAGGTCATTGCTGAAAATGTTGCTGGATCTTTATTATATTTTGGAAGAGGTTTGCGATAGTAAATAGAATAGTCAGATTTTGTGCTAGTCCCAAAATTGGAGGCTTTGTGCCCATTTTCAACATTACTGCTTCAGCAGACTGAAACTACTGAAGTTATCTTATCTACTTTAGTGTTTTTTTGTAGACTTATTGAGTTGTATCAGAAGATGAAAATTTGCAATAATCTTCAAATGACTTTTAAGTCACATCAGACCTGAAACATTCTAATTTTGTCTGCTTCTTGGGTGAATTTTGTGAACATCTTTGTCTGGTTGTAAGAACAAGAGTTATGCTCTGTTTGTACTCCTTTATACTACATGTAGATGGGGATTTGGGTCCCAAGAATAAGATCACTTCTCATATAACCTTACTGAAAACTTGGAATTTTGCCATTTTCTGCTTTTTGTCACCCATGATTAGTGTTCTGGTGTTTCGCTACATCATATGCCTGTTTTGCCAAGGCTTTTGTAATTTTTGAAAATGCAGCAATAGCTGTTTTAGTTTTAGTATTTTTCAACATATTGTAGAGTTATTTTAAGCCGGATTATATGCATTATTTTTACCAGAATGCTTCACGAATTAGAAGGGAGCTGACTGCAAACTTTCATCGTCTCAATGTTCTGCTGATACACATAGAAGAAAAGAGTTTACCACCTGTTGCACGAAAAGTTGCCATGGCTACAATGTCGGAGGCTAAGATTCAAATTAATTTTGGTATGGAAAATTTTGCTTTGGTGAATTATATGTCAGATTGGTTTGGTGGTTGCTGTAGTCCTGATCTTTTGATCATTTTCTGTAATTTTGTGAATTATAGTTTTGTTGCAGCACATGTAACTGACTACGGTCCGGT
>Ga0209782_1000154_pt1 | contig 27012 bp, 26 predicted proteins | sample WorMetmaBAHAMAS1_FD_187390 | JGI IMG/M metagenome (GOLD analysis project Ga0209782, IMG submission 187390) | Marine gutless worms symbiont microbial communities from Max Planck institute for Marine Microbiology, Germany - Inanidrilus... | ecosystem: Host-associated > Annelida > Digestive system...
GTTGGATGCATGTTGGATGCATGTTGGATGCATGTTGGATGCATGTTGGATGCATGTTGGATGCATGTTGGATGCATGTTGGATGCATGTTGGATGCATGTTGGATGCATGTTGGATGCATGTTGGGAGTCGCGATCGTGCCAGTGCTGAGGCATTATGGAAATCATTGCCACCAGTCTACCGTCGATGCGCCGTTTATTACACCGATTTTCGGTCTGCATATGAGCAGGTTCTTCCCTAAAACAGACTCGAGAAGTTGGTAAAGAAAGCGGAGAAAGCGGAAAAACGAACCACATTGAAAGGTTCAATCTTACATTAAGACAGCGAATTTCTCGGACCTTGAACAAGGTGCGAAAGAATTCTGGATCTGCACAGAACAAGGGGATATGAAGTTTCTCAAACCTGGCGGAGAAATTATCCATTCATCTTTGGCCCCCGCTTTTCCAAAGCACATTGAGTTACAGGGCAATGCCATTAAGTTAATCTCAGCGCCCTGCTGGCCCTCAGCCGACCATTGCTGGAAGGCTTCGAACGCGACTTCACGCCCCGTGCTGTGGCATGGCTTGCGTCTGTTGGCAATCGATGGTTCGACGGCGCGTTTGCCGAACACCGACGATGCGAGGGCGACCTTCGGTGCGCCACCTGAAGGAAACTCAATTCCGCTGGCCCGCTTCTCACGCCAGGTCGGCGAGCGCGTGCTTGCTGGTGAGCATTTGGCCGCGACCCGGGCCAATGATCTGATCTTATATGACCACGGCTATCCGGCCTTCTGGCTGTTTGCCTTACACCACCAGGAACAACGTCGCTTCTGTGCCCGGATGCTGTTGGCTTTACTCCCGCGAGGTCAGCGCCTTTGTGGCCAGCGGCAAAAACAGTGAGGCGGTGCTGTTCATACCAGGTCCCCACGCACGCCAGCACTATCAGACGTATGGATTGGCGACCGACCCCATCCCGCTACGCTTGATCCGCGTGAAGCTCAAAAGCGGCGAAATCGAAGGGCTCGCAACCTCGCTCCTGGAGGAGCAAACCTATCCGAGCACCTGGTTCAAATACCTCTACCACCTGCGCTGGGGCGTGGAAGAAGGCTATAAACGAGAGAAATGCCGCTCTTGGGTCGCTCAAGCCATCGCCGATCATCTCTACCGCGACCGTCAGCACCACACCTACCGGGTGAATTTCGCCCAGGCGCTCTCCAAGAGGAAGGATAATCTGGTTCGGTGGTTCGTCTCCAGTTCCTCACGGCAACTGCTCACCGCGTTAATACTCGCGGTGGCGACAAGCGTCGAAGCCGCCCGACCGGACCGCTCTTACCCGTGAAAGATCAAGCCCGCCAAGCTCCACCCCTTCCATCCCAACTACAAGCGCTGCCATGAGCCTTAACTTAAAGGCATTGACCTCCACTCAGGGAGTCGCAGGTGCGTCCGGCCAATGGCCCCAGCGCCTCGACACGGTCCGGCACACGGTCCGGCACACCCGCTAGTCGCAAGGTTTCCCGCGGGTTCAGACTCGGTGAGGTATGCCAGCCGGACGGTAAGGCACGCAATCCCTTACGGGATCGCATCTAGGCCGGGGGTTTGTTCACCCGGCAGCCTGCGAGCCGTATCTCGCCCGATTCAACAGTCGACGAACCGCTGACGGCATCAAACGGGGTAGTCTTTCCCCAACCATTCGGCACCTGGAGAACGGAAATGTCCCTTTCATAGGGGACAAGGGTAACTATTCAGCTATCCCATGCGAGGCATCGGAGGGCTCCTCTAGAATGTCAGGACGAGAGACTGAAGCTGTTGTTGAGAAAAGACTGCCTGTTCTATCGTCAGTCAAAGTACTACGAACCGCCGTCCCCTTCAATCAGTCTGGAATCCAAAAGAGCCTTTCTTAAATAAGAATTATAATATCTTGTTAATCCTGAAAACCCTGTGAATCCTGTACCATTAGGAGACAAGCCCGGAGGTCAGGGTTTACTCCTTGTTAAATGTCAACACCACCTAGAACGAGCAGAGAGCGACATGGCAAACCCCAGCCGAGAACTCTTTCCGGACACGGTGGCACCAGGCTCCGTCGGTACGAGGTCTACCGGCGTGATGTCGGCACAACAGATCGAAAATGCCATCGACCAGGGGCAGGTATCATCGGACCGGCCGATCGAACCGGTCCAGCTCCAGCCATCGAGTCTGGACCTGAGGTTAGGGACCCGGGCGTACCGCGTCAGGGCCGGTTTCCTGCCGGGCCCGAAGTCTACTGTGCTTGCTTGCCTGAAGCAGCAAGGGGACGACGTGGTCGAGTTCGACCTTGGGTCTCCGCAAATATTCGAGCGGGACCACCTCTATATAGTACCGCTTATGGAACAGTTGAGGCTGCCTAAGAAGGTATCCGGAAAAGCCAATCCGAAAAGTAGTATTGGACGATTGGATATCTTCACCAGGTTGATTACGGATTATGGCAAGGAGTTCGATCGCGTCCCGGAAGCGTACACAGGGCCCTTGTATGCGGAGATTTCTCCGCGCTCCTTTTCGATCCGCGTCCGTTATGGGGCCACCATGAATCAGCTGCGATTTGTGGTTGGCTCCCCTCTTCCATCGGACAAGAGTATTCGCAACCTCCATAAAAATCAGGGGCTGGTCTATGCCGATGACGGCAACGTCATCGACGCGAATATAGGTAAAGGGCTTACTCTTTCAATCGATCTCGAGTCAGGGAATGATTTGGGACCTGTCGGATACATTGCGAGAAATACTTCCGCTGTGATCGATATCAGTAAGACGAACTACTACGAGAGCGAGAAGTTCTGGAAACCGATAGCAAGGTCGAGGGATGGCCGCATCATCATCGAGCCGAATCACTTCTACATCCTTGCCTCCAAAGAGTTGGTCAGGATTCCACCCGATTATGCCGCCGAGATGATTGCCTTCGATCCGGTTATCGGGGAGTTCAGGGCCCATTACGCCGGTTTTTTCGATCCCGGATTCGGTGATGGTGACAGCCAGGGAGTGCGCGCCGTTCTCGAAGTAAAGGCCCACTACGTACCCTTTTCTCTGCAGCATGGACAGGTCGTAGCGAGAATGATATACGAAAGAATGATGCAGGTACCGGATCGCCTGTATGGCAGAGAACTTGGGTCGTCATATTACAATCAAGGGCTCACCCTAAGTAAACATTTCATTCGGTAATCGTTCAAACCCTACCTCTTCATTCCGGCAGGGATTGCCGGAATCCAGGTCAGTGCCATTAAGTTAAGCGTTACCATTCGGTAAACTAGTACGCCTGAGCGAAAATTTTAATACATAAGTTTTAGTATATCTGCCGATCTTATAGGTTTGTTGTTATTGACTGGAGCAGCCATGCCCGCTAACGAAGCCAATCCGATTTATCCGAGCGAACGCGAGCGCCGCGACCTCGAAGCGTTGGTCCGTCAGCAGACCTGCGCCCAACACGTGGCGCTGCGCGCCCGGATCGTGCTGCTTGCCAGCGAAGGCGTCGGCATCCAGCCGAGTGCCGTGCGTGGGTGGCTCGACGCCAAGCCCGATCCGCAGTTCGCCGAGAAGTGCCATGACATTTGCCAGACCTGTGTCGGCTCGCCCCCGAGCGTGCCGCCGCTGGTATCTAACCTTCAGCATCGAATGCACCTGGCGATGGACAACCTTAACACCCATTACTCCGAGTCGGCGGTCCGCTTGGTGGCAGAGCGCATCGGCTCTGAAGGCGATCTCGGCCGCAAAGGACGCTGCGGGATTCTACGCAACGCCGCGTTTCGTCAGGCGTTTCTCAGCGATCCTGAACATCCCCTGGGGTTCCATTTCACACCCAAACACGCTTCTTGGCTCAACCAGATCGAAATCTGGTTCTCCAGCTCATCCGTCGCGGCAACTCCCAATCCAAGAGCGACCTGGCCGGCAGGATCGGCGATTTTATCAACTACTTCAACGAAACCATGGCCAAACCATTCCGTTGGACATATCGAGACATACCCCTCGCCGTTTGAACGCGAGGTTTGACCACGAGCGGTATCACTATTTCTGCTCAGCAGTACTAGAGGAAAACTACGAATCACGCGAATCGGATTCGCGCTGATTCGCGTGATTCGTAGTCTTCTCTTCCGCACCGGTAAGCAACCAGAGACTAACTTAATGGCCTTGGAATCCAGGGTGCCATGGATGGTAAAAACAGTGGAGACTCGCTACGCGCTGATCGCAGAAACCTTCTTTATCACCGCTTTCTCTGCGTCCTCAGCGTCTCTGCAGTTCAAATGAGAAGGGTCTGGATAACTTTAGCATCTTCAGGGTATGCTAGGGTTATGTTATGCAAGGAAAAAAAGGTATTTCAGGCGTTCACACATTTCGGAAGCTAGATTTAGAGCAATTATACGCTATTTCGCGCCCGGTTTGCCGGCCTCGAACATCGCCGAGCTGAGTGGAGCCGCCCGACGATTAATCAGCTATTCATGAAGTTACGAATCGGAATCGCCCTGGTTTGTAACGCTTCATCACCTCTATCCGGTGAGGTTGAAGTCGAAGAATCTTAATTTTGGCGCACGCCGCGTTCGCGGAAAAAAACGTTCCTTTTACACCTCAAGGAATGTGAATTCAGATTTAATCTATGAGGACCCTCACACATGCTGGTCGTAGCCCTGACCGGGGGGGTGGGAAGCGGTAAATCCAGCGTTGCCGCCCGCTTGACTGAACTTGAGGTTCCCGTTATCGATGCCGACGCCATATCCCACGCCCTTACGGCCCCGGGGAGCCCGGTTCTGGATCTGATCGCGGGAACTTTCGGCACCCGCTTCATCGACGCCGATGGACATCTGGATCGGACCGCCATGCGTGCCCTGGTCTTTGCGGACGCTTCGGCTCGCGCGTGCCTCGAATCGATCCTACACCCGCGAATCGTCGCGGAGATACAAGGCCGCCTGGCGCGGCTTTCGGCGCCTTATGCGGTGCTGGAGATACCCCTGTTGTTCGAGACCGGGCAGACAGATCTCACCGATCGTATACTAGTGGTGGATCTTCCCGAAGCGGAACAGATCCACCGCGTCCGGCGCAGGAGCGGGCTGGATGTGGCGGAGGTCCGGCGCATCATCGACAGCCAGGTAGCCAGATCCCGGCGCCTGGCCGGCGCGGACGACATTATCGATAACAGCGGTGATCCGCAGGCGCTCAAGGAGCAGGTGGACCGCCTCCACCATTATTATTTGGAGCTTACGGCCACAGGGTAGGCCCGATTGTGGCCTGCTACCTTCGCAACTTTTCGGGTCGGTACTGCACAGCACTGACCGGGACGGCAGCGATCTCGATCTGCTGGTCGATGCGCTGCCCGGCGCAACCTTGTTCGACCTGGGTGACCTGCAAGTTGAACTGGAGTCCCTACTTGGTGTCCACGTCGATCCGGTGACCCTTGCCGACCTGCCACCGAAGTTCCGCCGCGGAGGCGCAGCCGGTATGAATGGGAACCGCCTTCGTGACTACCTCGGCCCGCAGGAAAGATCAAGACCGTGACCCCGGCCCGCGCGATGTGGCTGCGACTGACCCTGCTCGGGGTGGTCAGCGGCGTAATGGCCAGTCTGGTCGTGCTGGCCTTCAGGGTAGCCATCGAATTCGGCCAATTCCTCTTGCTACCGCGGGGAGAGCACGGACTCTACGCCGGTCTCGATTCCTGGCTGCGACTCATCCTGCCGGTGGCCGGTGGACTCCTGCTCGGACTGGTCTTTGATCGGCTGCACGCCCGGCACCGCGAGGTGGGCGTAATGCATGTGCTGCGCCGCTTGCACACTCCCGGTAAAGAGTGTCTGCCCACGGCCAATCTGTTCACCCAGATCGGTGGTGCGGTTACCGCCATCGTCGCCGGACACGCGGTGGACACGGAGGGGCCATCGGTCCATATCGGTGCGGCCAGCGCCAGCCGGCTGGGTCAGCGTCTGCGGACCTCCGCCGAAGAGAACCATACCCTCGCGGCCTGCGGCGCTGCTGCCGCCATCGCGGCCGCCTTCAACACCCACTGGCGGGGATCGTCTTCGTGGTCGAGGTGCTGAAGGTACGTTACGAGGTCAGCCGCTTCTTACCCATCATCGTCGCCTCCGTGGTGGGTGCGGTTATGAGTCGGCTGTTGCTGCATGCGGACCCTACCTTCAGCGCCCCACCACTGGATCTGAACAACTACTGGGAGCTTCCGAACATGGTTCTGCTCGGGTTAACGATTCGGCGTGCTAGCGATCGGCTTCATCAGCCTGTGCGAGTCCGTCGCGGCACATACACGCACCTGGTCCAGCAGCCTGAGCTTCACCCTGGCGGGTCTGGTAACCAGGCGTCCTGGCCCTGGGGACCCCCCAGATATGGGTACCAGCTACGCTACCCTCGACCAGCTGCTGACGAGCAAGGAGGACCTCGGGGTGGGCCTGGTGCTTGCGATCACCCTGACCAAGCTGGTGGCCACGGGCACAGCGGTCGGGCTGCGGGTTCCCGGTGGACTGATCAGACCGACCCTGTTTATCGGCGGGGCGGCAGGATCGGCGTTCGGCATGTTGTTCGGTATGGTCGCACCCATGGCCATGGCTCCACCTGCCTTCTATGCCATCATCGGCATGGTGGCCATGATGGGGGCGAGCCTCCGGGCACCCCTGGCCACCTTGATCGCGCTGCTCGAACTCACCGGCAATCCCAATGCCATCCTGTCCGGCATGCTTGCGGTTGCCACCGCAGATATTACCAACCAATTGGCGATCGGCCGCGAATCTGTCTTCGAGATCCTGTCACGTAGTCGCGGGCAAAGTGAGCGGGTACAACTTTACTCAATAGCTCCGTTGCAGGAGGCCGTTCCCGCATAGCTCGTCAATGAGCGCTGCGATGTTGGCGGAGACGAGCTCTCGCGGTGCGGAGTAGGTCTCCGCGATAGTCTCCGCGACCTCCGCCACGGGGAGCCCTTCTGCGAGGAGCCGCCAGCATTCGGCTCCGATCCCTTCAAAACGGTGGAGGTATCGTCACTGAGGTTGAGCAGGGTGAGGTCCTCCTCCTCGGCGCAGACCACGACGCAGTTCGGCACCCAGAGCCCATGCCGGGATCGGTCCGGGATCGGTCCGGTCGGCGGGCCGCCACCGGTGGTGGGTGTCGGTTTCTTCATCGGGCGGCGCGACCCGAGCGGATGAAGTCCGGTGCCACCTGCGGTGGGTCGAACGGCTTAGAAAACCAGGAGCGGACGTCCTGCTCCAACCCGAGTCCCCGTCGGTCCTCGAATGCACGCTCGAACCAGATGTTGGTAAACCGGCCGCGCTCGATCAGTGCCCGCGACAAGGTCTTGAGCCGCTTCGGCGGCGCCGCCACGCCGACGAAGTAGGAACCCATCCAGCCGGTCTGGGCTGCGAGCTGCTCCATGCGGTCGACGACGCACCCTACCGGCGCGGGTCGTAGCGGCGGATGTAGTCCAAGCAGGTGTCGCAGAAGGCGCACCGCTTCCAGTAGCAGCCGTGAGCCAGGACCAGTTTGTTCCAGCGCAAGTCTGCCAACAGGTGGGCACCGGCATTCGGATACGCCATCATCAAGAAGTAGCGGTCGAGCGGCAGGGAGGCATAGGTGGGGGTGACGATCTGGTCCTGCGGGATATCCGCCAGGCCCTCCTGGACCCGATAGATGATCCGGCCGTTCTTACGTATCCAGGTTCAGTGCAAGTCCGTCGCCGGCAGACGGCCCTCCAGGTGGGCGATCAAGCGTTCGGACGTCATCACACGGCTCTCGGTGAAGGGATTTCAAGGGTGTTTTGCCAATTGGACCGAAGCGATCAGGCAGGCCACCGGGGGTGAGGTCATCGCGGTGGACGGCAAAACGGTCCGCGGCTCGCGTGATCGCAAGCGTGGGCGTGCTGCCCTGTACATGGTCAGTGCCTGGGCGGACACCAATCGGCGGGTCCTGGGCCAAGAGGCAACTGCGGAGAAATGCAACGAAATCACGGCGATCCCGAAGTTGCTGGAGCTTCTGGAACGGATGCCATGGGTTGTCAGCGTGAGATTGCGGCGCAGATCATCGAGCAGGGTGGCGAGTAATACTCTGGGATCGCGTACCATCTGCTTGTAAAGAAGCCATCGTTTTCAGTGATTATTGGCGCGCGTATCAAGCCGTCATTCCGACCGCGCAACATCGCCCTGGGGGTGGGGTAAAGAAACGGGGGAAACGGCTCATATTGAGCGTTGGAATAATCCCTTACGGCAACATTTGGCACGCTTCGTACGTAGACGTTGTCTTTTTCCAAATGGATTAAAATGCATGAGATTGGTTTAAAACTCTTCAACACCGATATAATACCGATTTTTGCGCTTGATTTACCGGCCTCGAAACTCGCTGAGTTGAGTGACGTAAGCCGCCCGACGATTAATCAGCTACTCTTGAAGTTACGAATTGGAGTCGCCCAGGTTTGTGACGCTTCATCGCCCTTCTCTTTTTGGTGCGCGCCGTGTCCGTGGGAAGAAGGGTCGTGGAGCGGGCGGTAAAACGATTATCTTCGGGATCCTGGAACAGCAAGGAAAAGTCTACACTGAGATCGTCCCAGCTGCCGCCAAAAAGCAGACACAGGCCACGATCCGTGGCCAGGTAGCCCTCGACAGCATCATCCACTTGGACGGCTGGAGAGGCTACAATGGGCTGGTGGACATGGGGTGCAAAAAGCATTTCCGGGTGCATCATGGCGAGAATGTATTTGCCCGTGGTAATTGCCATATCAATGGCATTGAATCATTCTGGTCATATGCCAAACGAAGACTTGCAAAGTTCAATGGTGTTCCACGGCAAACGTTTCATTTACACCTCAAGGAATGTGAGTTTAGATTTAATCACCGAGAAGAAAATTTCTCTGATTGAATACTAACTCTGCTGAGAGAAAATCCACTCTAAAGTTATCTAGACCCTACCGAATCATTGCCGATTGTTGGCTAGATATCACTTCAAAAATTACCACTACCCGGAAACCATGTCTAGGTCCTGTTGACATTCAGGTCTGAGCGGCTGATTTTACGTCTCCTTGTTTAGCCGCAAATCAACGCAAATGGACGCAAATATTTGCGGCTGACTTTTCCGTGAAGATCCTGCTTGTTCAATGTTATCGGTGATTGAGAACATCTGTATCAGGGCCCATTAGAAAGGCAGTCTCCCCGGCGGCATGCCGCCCGGTATCCGACCAGTGAGGCCACGCATCATCTTCGCCATGCCCCCGCCCTTCATCTTCTTCATCATCTTCTGGAGCTGGGTGAACTGCTTGAGCAGTTGATTGACGTCCTGGATTTGGGTCCCCGAGCCGGCGGCAATACGGCGCTTGCGCGCACCCTTGATTACGGCAGGGAACGCCCGCTCCTGCAGGGTCATGGAATTGATGATGGCGATCAGCTTGACCAGCTCCCGGTCGTTCACCTGCTGCTTGACTTGATCCGGAATCTCGCCCATTCCCGGCAGTTTATCCATGAGCTCGGTCATACTGCCGAGGTTGGACATCTGTACCAGTTGTTCCCGATAGTCCGTCAGGTCGAAGCCCTTCCCCTTCCTGAGCTTCTTGACCAACCGCTGGGCCTGTTCGTGATCGACCTTGCTCTGCACCTCTTCGACCAGCGAGAGCACATCCCCCATACCCAGGATACGAGAGACCACCCGGTCCGGGTGGAAGGGCTCCAGGGCGGCGGTCTTCTCGCCCACGCCCAGGAACTTGATCGGCTTGCCCGTGAGGTGGCGGATCGACAGGGCGGCACCACCGCGGGTGTCGCCGTCGGCCTTGGTCAGCACCACACCGGTCAGCGGCAGGGCCTGGTCGAAGGCCCTGGCGGTATTGGCCGCGTCCTGGCCGGTCATGCTGTCCACCACAAACAGGGTTTCGGTCGGTGCGACAGCCCCATGCAGGGCCCGGATCTCGTCCATCATGGCCGCATCCACATGAAGACGGCCTGCGGTGTCGATGATCAACACATCGAAAAAACCCTTCCTCGCGGCTTCGTTGGCCCGGCGGGCGATGTCCACCGGGTCCTGATCGCCACTGCTGGGAAAGCATTCGGCTCGCACCTCCGCGGCCAGCGTTTGCAGCTGCTCGATGGCGGCCGGTCGGTAGACGTCACAGCTCACCACCATGACCTTCTTGTTCTGCCTCTCCGACAGCCAACGGGCGAGCTTGGCGACGCTGGTGGTTTTTCCCGATCCCTGCAGGCCCGCCATCAGAATCACAACGGGCGGCTGGACGTTCAGAACCAGGCCCGCGTCCGCCTCCCCCATCAGGCGTATCAGCTCATCATTGACGATCTTGACCAGGGTCTGGCCGGGGGTGAGGCTCCTGAGGACTTCCTCCCCCATGGCCTTTCCGCGCACCTGTTCCACGAATTCGCGTACCACCGGCAGGGCCACGTCGGCCTCGAGCAGGGCCATGCGCACCTCGCGCATGGTGTCCTTGATATTCGATTCGGTGAGCCGACCCATGCCCCGGACGTTTTTTAAAACACGGCCGAAACGATCCTGGAGATTCTCGAACATCATCTACCTCATGGGGGACAAACCCTGCGACCTCATCGGCACCGTTGCGGAGAGATCACGTTGAACCCTGAGCCAATATATATACCCAGCTACCGGCTACCGGCTACCAGTCACCAGTCACCGATTTCCAGCGATTGGCAGCTGACGACTGGTAGCTGGCGACTGATCTATGTCATCATCCATCGTCATGAGTCATACCCTGATTTCAGCCGTCGCCATCTTCCTCTATCTGACCTGCGGTTCCCTCATCGCCTTGCGGCTGTTCCGCCGCGACTGGCCCGGCCTGCCCGGACGTATCCCCACCCTGACGATCGGATTCGCGGGGTTGTTCCTGCACACCTGGCTGATCTACGACGCCATCTTCAGCCAGCCGGGACTCAACCTGGCCTTTTTCAACGCCCTGGCCCTGACCGCCTGGACCGTCGTCGCCCTCCTGCTCGTCTCCAGCCTCACCAAACCGGTCGAGAATCTGGGGATTCTCATCCTGCCCATAGCCACCCTGACCCTGTTTCTAGAGACCCGCTATCCGAGCCAGGGTTTTCTGCGGGAGTCCGCGGGCTGGTCCATCAAGATCCATGTGCTGCTCTCCATGCTTGCATACAGCCTGCTGACCCTGGCCAGTGTGCAGGCAATTCTGCTGGCGGTGCAGGATCATCACCTGCACACTCGGCAACCGGTGGGATTCCTGCGTACCTTACCCCCGCTGCAGACCATGGAGAGCCTGCTGTTCGAGATGATCGGCGCAGGCTTCATCCTGCTCACCCTCGCCCTGGCGAGCGGCTTTGCCTTCCTGGAAGATATGTTCGCCCAGCACCTGGTGCACAAAACCGTGCTCTCCACCCTCAGCTGGCTGGTCTTCGGCGCCCTACTCCTGGGACGCCTGCGTTACGGCTGGCGTGGTCGCACGGCCATCACCTGGATTCTGAGCGGCTTTGTCATCCTGATGCTGGCCTACTTCGGCAGCAAAGCGGTGCTGGAGCTTATCCTGCAACGCTGAAAATGAATGATGAATGCGAAATGATGAATGATGAATCCGCATTCAGAGGTGATCCGGCCGTGGTGGGCAGTGATGCACAGCTAATCGTGCCTTCGTTCGCCCTCTCCCCAAGCCCCATCGCTGCGCTCGGCGCAGGCTCTCTCCCACGGAGGATGTCGAAAAAGTCTATCTTTCTCCCTGCGCTTTTAACCACTTGCGACAGTCAGAAACGGCGGCCAATCTCACGGCTCGTGATGGACTCTTACAACACCCTCCCACGGGAGGGTGTCACACAAGTAGCATAGGCATCCTCGCCTACATTTTTCGATGCAAGCGGGGAGGCCTGCGCTACGGTATCATTCATCATTCTGCAAGGCGCGGAATCCGGCCTGTTCCACGGCCTGGACCAAGTCCGTGACATCCAAGTGGTCACCGCGCACCCGTACCAGTCCGGAAGCTAGATCCGGGGTTGCTTCGCTGACGGCCACAACCCTTTCCAGGGATTTTTTCACGCTGGCCACGCAGTGGCCGCAGGACATGCCCTCAACCTTGAGCACAAGGTCCGTTCCCGGTGCCGGGTCGCACCACCCCCGGATCATCGCCTTGAGACGAAGCCCTAGCAGATAAGCGAGCAGCCAGCTCAGCAGGAGGGCAGACCCGATCGCGGGATAGGATGGGCTGTGCCCACCGTGCCCGTCGGCGGGCACAGTGCCCCCCACATGAATACCTTGCAGTAAGAAATCGAAGCCGAGTCCCAGCAGGATGCTCATCAGGATCACGGTCCCCAGATAAATCGCCAGGACGCGGGTCCCCAGCACCCGATAGACGGCCCCGAGCGTCGCCACGTTGGTAGCTGGTCCGGCCATCAGAAAGACTAGGGCCGTACCCGCCGGCATGCCCGCCGCGATGAAAGAAGCGGCGATCGGCACCGAGCCGGTGGTACAGACATAGAGGGGAATCGAAATGGCCAACACAAGCAACATGCCGCCGAGGCCCTGGGCCCAAGTCCGACCGGCCAGATAATCGGGCGGAATAAAGGTGGCGATCAGCGCCGCTACCAAGACCCCTGCCAAGACCCACAAATCGATCGCCGCCAACAGTTCGAACAGGCTGTAACGCAAGGCGCCCCGAATGCCCCTGACGCTCGGCTCGATGGCGGTCGCAACGGGTGTGGATCGAGGTTCGGCGTCGGGTACAGTGAAGCGGTTGACCAGGGCACCGCCGATCATGCCGGTCACGAAGGCCACCGCCGGTTTGAACAAAGCGAATGGCCAGCCGAGAAAGGAGGCGCTGACCAGGAGGGCGTCCACCCCGGTCTGAGGCGTGCTGATCATGAAGGCGGTAGTCGCGCCCTTGGAGGCACCCTGGCCACGCAGACCCAGCGCGGTGGGGATAACTCCGCATGAGCACAGGGTCAGCGGCACACCGATCAAGGAGGCCCTGGCGGCGCTGCGCAGGTCGGGACGGCTGAGTTCCCGGTACACCAATCCCGGGGGCAGATACAGGTGCACGAGTCCGGCGATGAACAGGCCAAGCAGCAGCGAGGGCGAGAGGTCGAGCATGACCTGCCACAATTGACGGATAAAGGTCTCAAACCACACAGAGCTCCCCATTAGTTCGGTCTTTAACGGCTTGTCGAAGCGGTCGATGCCACCATATTGAAGAAAGTTCCCGACCTTCACAAGTCTCCGTCCAACCACCTTTCCAACTATGGACAGCACCATGAGTTTCAACGTTCGTACCAAGCCCGGCGGTCACACCTTCGAGGTCCCGATCGGCGAGAGCCTACTCGCAGCCGCGCTGCAGCAGGGGATCGACCTGCCCTATAGCTGCCGCAACGGCCAGTGCCGCTCCTGTGCCGCCGAACTGCTGCAGGGTGAGGTCGCCTATCCCGAAGGTGAGCCGGAGGCCCTCCGCGACCTGAGTGCGGATACCTGCCTGACCTGTCAGGCGGTCCCCCGGAGCGATCTAGTCATCAAAGTCCAGGAGGTCACGACCTCGGCCGAGATAGAAGTACGCACCCTCCCCTGCCGGGTCGGCAGCAAGCAACGGCTGAACCACGATGTGGTCCGACTCTACCTCAAGCTGCCGGATAACCAGCAGCTCCAGTTCCTGGCCGGACAGTATCTGGACTTCATCTTGCACGACGGACGCAGGCGTGCCTTTTCCATCGCCAATGCACCCCACGCCGACGAGCTCATCGAGCTGCATGTGCGTCACGTACCCGGCGGCGAGTTCACCGATTATGTCTTCGGCAGCATGCAGGAGAAGACCATCCTCCGCATCCAGGCACCGCTGGGAACCTTCATCCTGCGTGAGGATTCGCAGCGTCCGATGATCTTCATGGGTGGGGGTACCGGTTTCGCGCCCATCAAGGGCATTATCGAGCATGCCTTCCATATCGGCGTCGAGCGCCCCATGCACCTGTACTGGGGGGTCCGCACCCGGCGCGACATCTACCTGCCGGACCTGCCCGAGCAATGGGCACGGGAGCACGCCAACCTGACTTACACGCCGGTCCTATCCGAGCCGGACCCGGACTGGAAGGGGCGAACCGGCCTGGTCCACGAGGCGGTGGTTGCCGACCATCCGGACCTGACTGGCTTCGACGTCTACATGAGCGGACCGCCGGTGATGGTGAACGCGGGCCAGGCGGCCTTCGGGGCGTGCGGGCTGACCATGGATCACATGTTCTCCGATGCCTTCGAGTATGCCGCCGACAGCGGGCCTAAAGCGGATTCCAGCGGACCCTGACGGCACTGGTGAGGGATGCGCGGTCTAGCAGTCTATTGCGGCGCAATCCCGAAGAAATTCGCGGGCGGCCGCTAATGCGGTTCGTGACGACCGGAGCCATCTGAAGAAGAGAAAGCCGTGAGGTGCTCGGTAGTCCTCCGAGAAAAAGAGCGTCCGATAGCGGGCGCCCCGGCTCTCAAGGGCGTGCGCATAGGCCTGTGACTGAGCGAACAGGCCATCCCCCCTCCCCACGCACAACCATACCGGGGGCAGATCTCGGGAAATCTGCCGGATGGGCGATGCAAGCCGTGAGTTTTCGGCATAGTCCTGCGGATCCTGGCCCAGAAAGCTGCGTGCGAATATCCGGATAAAAGGGAATTGTGCGTCCAATACGGTGTCGAAGTCATACACGCCGTAGAAGAGCAGCAATCCTTTCACGGATACCTTGCTTACAGGGTCCTGGACCCCGATCCGATGAAACAGACCCGTCTTGTGGAGGGCGCTCGCATACCAGGAGGCGATCTGCGCCCCGGCGGAATCACCGGCCAGAACCACAATAGAGCAATCGCCGCCATAGTGCACTGCATTGTGGCAGATCCAGTCCATGGCGCGAGTAGCGTCCTGTAACGTAGCGGAAAACCTGCTTTGCGGCGCCAGCCGGTAATCGACATTGAAGGTGAGAAACCCCTGTCGCGAGAAGGTCGCGGCGATCCCGGTATAGATTTTTTTGTCGGCGCTGATCCATCCGCCGCCGTGGAAATAGACCAAAACGGGCAGCTTGTCGGAATGGATGGACTTGGGTCTGAGTATGTCCAGGCGCTGCTCGGCTTCGGGTCCATAGCGTAGGTCGGAGAACAGGTCCAGGTTCCGGGTAAGACCGAAATTGAGCACCGGGCTACCCAACCTGCCGAGGAGATCGAAGAGCGTCTTTAGGAGATACGTCTTGAAATTCAGCATCGAAATCATGTGAGCGTGCCGAGATTGGGTGGATTGCCCCGCAGGCAGGGGAAGGCTTGGAACGCGGGCGTCTCGCCCGCAGGGTAAGGGCAGTCGCCAATTTCTCGCCCCCGAGATCGGAGCGGATCCGTTTCGGGTGGCACGAAGAATGATAGCACTTAAGATTTAAGTATGTGCTAATATACTGGCGATTTCATCCCTAACTATAAGGGTGTGGTGCAATCAGAGGACACCTTGGAAGGTTTGAGCGGGAAAGGAATTTTTTCCGAGATCCTCCATGGAGACAATGAGCAGTTAAGTCGATATGTCAGCAAAAACACTCGGGTATGAAACACACGTGGCCGATAAGGGGTATAAGCCTGAATTATCGGATTCCGAAGCGATTTTGTTCCGCCGTTTTTCTCCGGATGGCAAAGATGAATCGCAGATGGCCGATCTCCTGTTCAACAATGCCTTTCTCGGCCAGCCGTTCGACGTTATTTGCCCCTGCAAGGGTTGGTTCTCGGACGTCGTTCTCGCTCCTTACATCAAGTATCAACAGGAGAATATCCACGTTGCCGTTCACCAGCCCAGCGGCCGCCTGGTCGGATATCTCACCGGTTCCACGGGAGGCGCGCAATTCGAAGCCTTACAGTACCGGGTGGTGCGCAGACAGGTGGTATCCCTCACCGCATCCTTGAGCATGCCTTGGACATTCCTCAATCAATCCAGTCGCCTATTTGCAGCCCATGTGATCCTCAAAGGGGAAAGCGAACGTCCGCTCCATCCGCAATCGGGTGTGCACTGGCACTTTCAGGTAGACAAGGAATTCCGGGGCCAAGGCATCGGGACCGGGCTGCTGCAACGCTTCGTCAATGACGCGATCGGTGCCGGCTTCGGGCTGGTGTGGGCGGAGGTATCCTCCTATCCCGAAAAACCTCCACATTACTTCGAGGACCGAGGCTGGTCGATCTACGACGCAAAGCCGACGGATATTTTCTCCCACCATGTCGACTTCCCGGTCGAGACACTGTGCATCACCAAACCGACCTCGGCATTCGAGACACCGGCATATGTCGTTTGAGTTTCGCCGGAGTGAGTGCGTATAAACTTCCTTGGCTCCCTATGGATTCCGGGCTGCCCTATCTCCACCGCAATGCCATTAAGTTAAGCGTTACCGTTCGGCAAAGTAAGAGAAGAAACTACGAATCACGCGGATCCTCGCGAAGATTCGCGTGATTCGTAGTTTTCTCTAAGAGGCCGTCTAAAAACCAACTTATTGATTCTTAATGATAAGAAATAAGATTTTCTGGTGGCAGAATAACTGTGAGCACTTCTATTTCGGATTCCAATACTTGGCTAGTTAAATATATAGGTTCCAAAGAATTCCCGGTGGAAGAACTGAACTGATATTATCGGTATTTCGGTACTGCTGTACTATACGAGCGTCCTTTTCCCCAATGCCTTCTATACCGCAATGAATAATGAGACCAGATCCGACAAGCCCTGGGCCGGGCGCTTTAATGAGCCGACGGATGCCTTTGTGGAGGCCTTCACTGCCTCGGTGGACTTCGACCACCGGCTCTACCGCTATGATATCGAGGGTTCCATCGCTCATGCCACCATGCTGGCGCGCCAGGGTATTCTGACCACGGCGGAACGCGATGCCATCGTTGCCGGCCTGACGCGCATCCGCGAGCGTATCGACGCCGGCGAATTCGAGTGGTCGATCCCCCTCGAAGACGTGCACATGAATATCGAGGCGGCGCTCACTCGGGACATCGGAGACACCGGCAAGAAACTGCACACCGGACGCTCGCGCAATGACCAGGTGGCTACGGACGTACGGCTCTACCTGCGCGCCGAGATCGATGCCATCCGCGTCGAGATCGGGCGTTTCCAGCGTGCGATCCTGGATCTGGCCGAGCGCGAAGTCGAATCGGTGATGCCCGGCTTCACCCACCTGCAGGTGGCCCAACCCATTACCTTCGGCCACCACCTGATGGCGTGGTTCGAAATGCTGCAACGCGACCGTGAACGCTTCGCAGATTGTCGCCGGCGGGTCGACATCCTACCCCTGGGGGCGGCAGCCCTGGCCGGCACCACCTACCCCATCGACCCCTACTATACGGCCGAGCTGCTGGGCTTCACGCGCCCGACGGAGAATTCTCTGGATGCCGTCTCGGACCGGGATTTCATCATCGAATTCAGCGCCGCTGCCGCGATCCTGATGATGCACTTGTCACGCTTCTCCGAGGAGCTCATCCTCTGGTCCTCCGCCCGGTTCGGCTTCGTCGAGCTCGCGGATGCCTTCTGCACCGGCTCTTCCATCATGCCCCAGAAGAAGAATCCGGACGTACCCGAACTGGTGCGCGGCAAGGCGGGGCGTATATTCGGACACCTGATGGGATTGCTGACCCTGATGAAAGGCCAGCCGCTGGCCTATAACAAAGACAACCAGGAAGACAAGGAGCCCCTGTTCGACACGGTGGACAACCTCAAGGGCTCGCTGAAGGTATTCGCGGATATGATGGGGGCGCTGCGGTGCAATGCGGAACGCATGCGCGCGGCGGCGTGGCAGGGTTTTGCCACCGCTACCGACCTGTCGGACTACCTGGTGCGCAAGGGCATCCCCTTCCGTGACGCCCACGAGATCGTCAGCCAGGCAGTAGCCCTGGGCATTCGGGAGGGGAAGGACCTCTCGGAGCTGTCGCTAGAGGGATTGCAGCGGTTTTCCGCAGACATCGCCGAGGACGTATTCTCGGTGCTGACCCTGGATGGATCAGTGGCCGCCCGAAACCATATCGGCGGTACCGCCCCGGTCCAGGTGCGTGTGGCCATTGCCCGGGCCCGGGCACGAATGGCGGACGACTGAGAGGCTGTCTAACATAAGTTAATAGAAAATCACCCCACGGTCCTTTTATAAGGAATATGTCGAACTGCGTCCTTCGATACGCCGCATGATCTCGCTCGGCACCCTACTCGGTGGCGCCAAGACAAACAGATGCACGTGGTCTCTGCTCACGACACCTTTGAGAATCTCTATCTCAAACGCCTGTCAGGTTTGACGAATCGGCTCCCTCACCTTCAGACCCACGTCACCATTAGGTACCTGATATCGATATTTTGTAACAAATACAAAGTGATACTTCCCATCAAGTTCGATTATCCGTCCATTTGTTGTAGTAATAGTTAATCAGCCGGTAAGGGGGAAAATTTGTTGGCAGGTAGCATCATGGACAACCGGTTTTATTCAGATAAAAAATCGCATTCAGGATTTCGCGAAGATCGGTTGTTCGTGGGCGTCCAGTGGTACAGGGTTCGAGCTCATCGAAAATAGGCTGGAGAATTTCCCACTCTTCATCAATGAGTCGCTCGGGTACCTGATAGGGAGATTGAGTCTTTTCAGGAGTCATAGTGGGATCCGAAATAAAAGTGCTCACAGTTATTTATACTACCAGTAAATCTAGTTTTTTATCATTAAAAATCAACAAGTTAGTTTTTAGGAAGCCTCTTAGGCTGGACACGGATTTTGAACCGCAATAGTTTCCGGCTTCCAGTTGCCAGTTTCCGGCGTCCCGCTATAACCGTCACCTAACTCGGATACTGCTGCAGGATTTGGTCGTACCGGTCGAATCCGACGATATTACGGATAGTGGCAAAGTCCACGCTCCGCTGGGGTAGGTCTCCTGCTGCGAGCCCCTGCAAGGCCTCCTGCATGGCGTAGACCGCGCTGTTTAGCAGGGCCAGCGGATAAGCAACGATCCGGTAGCCGATCTCCTGCAGCCGCTGCGGCGATAGGATTGTGGTTATGCCTCCTTCCAGCATGTTGGCCATCTTGGGACCGGGAACCTGGGCGCAGAAAGCGGCCATCTCAGCTTCATCCCCAGGTGCCTCCAGAAACAGGATGTCTGCTCCCAAATCGGAGAATGCCTGCATACGCCACAGGGCCTCGGCAAGACCCGCAGTGGCGCAGGCGTCCGTGCGGGCCATGATCAGTATGTCCGCTCCCTGTTCTCTGGCATTCACGGCCGCCCGGATGCGGGACAGGGCCTCGGGACGCGGGACGATTTCTTTGCCGCGGGTGTGGCCACAGCGCTTAGGTGCAAGCTGATCCTCGATCATGATGGCGGCAAACCCGGCGTCGGCATAACCTCGCACAGTACGCTGAACGTTGGCGGGGTTGCCGTAGCCGGTGTCGCCGTCACCGATGACGGGAAAGGATACGGCATCCAGGATACTGCGGCCCTGATCGAGCATTTCGGCATAGGAGATGAGCCCGGTGTCCGGTAGGGCCAAACGCGCTGCCGCCACGGCGAAGCCACTCATGAAGGTCAAGGGAAAACCGGCCTGCTCGATGAGCCGTGCCGAGAGGGCATCGAAGCAGCAGGGCATGAGCAGCAGGTCGGGGCCTCCAAGGAGTTGCCGCAGTCTGTCAGCGGAGGTATTCATGCCGGAGGCTGCCGGGGATCGGGAGTTCGCTACCAATTAAAGAGCACCTTGAAAAATTGCTTTCCCAGCAATTTTTCAAGGCGCCATAAAAAAGGGCGGAAACAACCGCCCTTTGTGTTCAACCGCCCGGAATCAACCCTTGGCCCAGTTCCCAATGTTATCGGTGCTCTTCTCTTCGCCATCGGAGTAACCGGCCTCGTAGGCCTCGGTCAGTCGTTGCTCTTCACGCTTGGGATTCTGTAGGAACCCGCACTGCCAGCCTTGGATGTACTCATCGTCGACATCCATCTGCTCCATCTTGGTTACGGCGTCGTAGTAAAACTGATTCATATCCAATCTCCGAGCATTGCCAATGTTCGGGCCTTAGGGCCCTGGTTTTACAGTCTTCGCACCGGCAAATACAACTACCGACCCGCCGGTGGCAACCGGCCGGCGTGCCCTCATGTCTCTCACCAAAAGCAATCATCCCGTCCAAGCTGCAACAGCCGACAACCAGGGGACGATAAGGATACAAGAATACTTCGTTTTTCCAACGCCTGCCAGCATCAATACAGAGTATCTACGGTCATGCCGGGGTGGAGGATAAAACAACTCGGAATCCATAAAGAGCCTTCTTTTTTGCCGCGAATCAGCCCAAATCCGTCGGCCCTGATCGCGGGCACAGATGTTCCCGCACCAGATAGCGCGGCCGGCCACGGGGTTGCTCGCAGAGGCGCTGCAAGTATTGGCCCGACAACCCGATGCCGAACAGAATCATGCCGACCAGAAAAAACAGGACGCCGAACAGGGTGAACACACCTTCGACCTCGGGTCCGACGACCAGGCGCCGAACGGCCAGCAGGACGGCAAGGACAAAGGAAGCCAGGGAGAGCCCGATACTCGCCAGGGAGAAGAGTCGCAGGGGTGCCAGGGAGAAGCCGGTCAGAAGCTTGAGGTCGAGTCGGATGGTCTCATAAAGGGGATACTTGGCCTCACCCGCTGCCGGCGGAGAGTGTTCGACCTCGATCTCGACGGGATCGGCGGCATAGCGATAAGCCAGGGGCAGGATGAGGGGGTGGACCTCGCCCGCGGTGAGGATCGCGTCCACGACCTCATGGTCGCAGGCACACAGCAGAGAGCCCGGATCCGTCATCCGGACCTGGGTGATACGCCCGCTCAAGCGATTCATGGCTCTGGACACCAGAGCCTGCCACCCTTGATGCCAGCGGCGAAAGCCACCCACACAGTCGTGCCCCCGGTCCAGTTCGGCCAAGAATCGGGGTATCGCGGCGGGGGAATTCTGCGGATCCGCATCCAGGGTCACTACCCGGTCGCCGCCGGAGATCTCGAACCCCGCCAGGATGGCTGTATGCCGGCCTGCGTTGCCGCGCAGCAGGAGTATTCGGGTGACATCCGGGCGCAGCTTGTACTGCTGGCGCAGCAGGGTCGCGGAGCGATCCTGACTGCCGGCGTCGACAAACACCGCCTCGTAGGCGATGCCGAGACCATCAAGCACCGGATAGAGCCGATCGAACAGGTTTGCCAATACCGCCTCGTCGTCGGAAACGGGGATGACTACCGAAAGCTCGATGCCGGTAGCTTCGTTCTTGGCTTCGTTCAAATCATCCATCTTCCAATAACTTCTCTGAGGTTCTTGGGCTTGGGGCGATGTGTTGCAATGATTTCTACCAGTGCGGCGGTTGAGATCGGTCCTTCACTCTAACAGTCAAAGCATCAAGGAAACCCCAGAATCCTATCTGGAATCAGGATTCGATGGAGGCAAGCTCGTTAAAGGAAGAAAAAGCAATATCCTTATCGATATAATGGGTTGTCTGATTATTGTTCGGGTGCTCGCAGCCAACGTATTTGATGGGAAAGCGGCGTTACAAACAGGGTTTCCCGGCTTCCACGTGTTACCTCGTCGATGGGTGGTTGAAAGAACCTTTGCTTGGCTAGTTCGGTCACGTCGATTAAGTAAAGATTACGAACGCAAGCCAACTTCGAGTGAAACTCAGGTTTATTTCGCATCAAATCGCTTGCTCAAATCGCTTGCTTCTCCGACAGATCTGTAATAACCAGACCCCTATAAAATGACCGTGGGGTGATTTTCTAGTAATTTATGTCTTTTTAGACAGCCTCTAAGAGAAAACTACGAATCACGCGAATCCTCGCGAACGGATTCGCGCTGATCCGCGGATTTCCTCTTGTTATTGACCGGCAACGCTCAACTCAATAGCATTGCGTTTTGTCCACCGCTTGCCGGCCTGCTATGCAACCGGTGCATGGCGCGTTGAAACTCACCGGCCAGCGCTTCGGAAAGACACTGCTCCGTCTGGTCCAGGGCATCCCGAATCCGTTCCTCGTCATCCCTGGAGGCTGGGCGGAGGACATAGTTCACGACTTCCGACCGATCTTCAGGATGGTCGATACCGATCCGCAGGCGCCAAAAATCCCGAGTAGCGAGGGCACTGATGATGTCTCTCAGTCCATTGTGGCCAGCGTGTCCGCCTCCCTGTTTCAGTCGCAGGGTGCCGACCGGCAGATCCAGCTCATCGTGCGCAATCAAGATCTGTTCGGGAGCAATATCGAAATACCGGACCACGGCAGCCACAGATTGCCCGCTTCGGTTCATGAAGGTCATCGGTTTGAGGAGCCGCAGCTCCCTTCCTGAAATGAGGAGCCGGCAGAGGAGGCCATAGAATTTGTTCTCGATCCGGAACTGACCGCCGTTGCGCGCGGCAAGGGCATCCACGAATCGGTAGCCTACGTTATGGCGGGTCGATACGTACTCCGGGCCGGGATTACCCAGGCCTACGACAAGCCTTATTCCCTCCTCGGCCATCTTGTATACTTCGTAGGTTTTATCCGATTCATAGCTCCGTGCAATGACCACCGATTGGTTGGTACGATTCAATGACGAGGCCCAAACTAGTACCCCATTTCAGCAAAATTTTCTGTTAAAACCATCCCTTTCACCCCGAGCGTAGCGAGGGATCTTCGGCTTGGCAAAAGTCCTCAGCGCCCAGGATTTCCCCTTGGATGAAATCGCCTACTAGGGGGGTTCTCAATCAAACCAAATCCACGTAGCGCAGGCCCCCTGCCTGCCGGAACGCGAGTGTTTTCGGGTGCAGGCGAGACGCCTGCGCTACGTCCTTGGTTTTGCGATGACCGGTTTAATTGAGAACGCCCCCTAGCAACTTTTCATTTGAACCACAGAGACGCGGAGGACGCCGAGAAGCGCTCTGTGTCCTCTGTGTCTCTGTGGTTCAGTACCGAGGTGACGTTCTAGCAGCGAATATTATTGGTAGCCCTGAGCGTGGGTAAGGTGTCGAAAAATAATCTGCGGATAACAGTTACCTTCGGGCCCTTTGTACCTTTGCGGTTCCCGGCATCAGGACTGCGACTCGGTGGGCTCGGCGCCGTCTCCTTCCTCGTCGGGTACTTCGGTTTCCTCTCCTTCCTCTGCGTGGACCTGGGCACCATGGACGATCACGACAGGGACATCCGGGTCCGGCGCGCGGGTGAGCGTCACGCCTTCGGGCAACGGGACCTTGGATAAATGCAGGATGTCCCCGATTGTCATTTTCAGCATATCGATCTCGATATACCGGGGCAGGTCCCTGGGTAGACAGGTGACTTCGATCTCGGTGAGGTTGTGGGAGACCACGCCGCCGAGCTTCACCCCTTCGGCGTTGTCTTCATTAAGGAAATGCAGCGGTACCGTCATGCGGATCTTTTCCGCCGCGCTGATCCGCTGAAAATCCACATGCAGGATGAAGGGCTTTGCCGGATGGCGCTGCAGGTCCTTGATAACCACCTTTTCGGCCTGGTTTCCTACCCTGAGGTCCAGGACCTGGGAATAAAACGCCTCGCACTCCAGGTACCGAACCAGTTCGTTATGGACCAGACTGATCATCTCCGGCTCCCGACTCGCACCATAAACGATGGCCGGAACCAACCCCTGACGATGCAAACGGCAGTTCGCACCCTTCCCTGCATCCTGACGGGGTTGCGCATTGACTTCGATGCCAGCGCTCATGTTATTTTCTCCAATTCGATTGAATTACTGAAATACGCCGGCAAGTCCTGCGACCAGGACCCGAGCGCAACCGTAGGAGCGTAGGAGCGTGCTCCCCGACGGCCGACTGTCACTGACAACCACTGTGCCTTGTACAGATGCGCACAACTACTGAAAACAAAGTGAGTGGGAAGGGTTAGTTACCTGATTTGTGTTACATAGTTTGTGTCTCTGTCTTCTACACTTTCACCCTCTTGAGGATTTACTTCGATGTTTTACTGCCCGAAGAGTTGCCTCAACTCCTCCGAAAACCATCCTGATATTCCAAACAATACCTTCAGAACGAGCCCAACAAACAATACCGTCAGAGCGAGCCCAATATGCGCTAATTTAGAACTCATTCTTGTTTTGACTTACTTGTTGCGCACGCAAATAATATTTCTCTAGCTCATCTATCATGCGATCTACGTCGTCATACGCTTTTATAAACTTCTTGACGCCCTCTTCCCATTGCTCATCCCACACATTATGTGCTTTCTCACCTCTACAGCTCTTCTGTAGGTGTTCTCCAGCTGCAGCGATCTGGTCTCTCCGTTCTTGCCCGGTCTTTTGTTCCGGATCGGAAAGAAACGAAACTAAGTGACTTCGATCCACTTATTCCTGTACGACTCTCGAGAAAGTAATTAGCTGCATCTACAATCTCATATTTATCTCTAAGAAGCACAAGGAATTCTTCAAGCAGCCTCTTCTCTACACCTAGAATTTTTTCTTCGTCCATAGTAGCATTCTCAAGAATAAGAAATCCGCAAATCTAACATTGCGGGTTGTTATTTATGGCCATAGGACGACATTATATGCGCTCTAATCCCTCCAACGAGTCCCGAGCCATCCTTTCGAGTTCGCGCCGCGACATCGTTTTCAGCGAGTCATGCATCAAGTATCCACCAACCTGCGATGTCCGTTCGTAATGTTTGTTTGGATAAATTACCTAATCCCGCCTTTCCCGAATGTACTCCAGAGTGACGCGCTCATGGCTCACATGTTCATTTTCGGCAATAAGCCGAACCACGTAGTGGGCTAAATCCACTCGTGGTGCGCTAGAAGTATGGATATTTCTCTCGAGAACATCACTCATGATTCCCTCCTGCTCGTCATGCCAGACAATCAAGTGCCATCTAAGCGCGCCTGATTCCATTCGCATAAGATACGATCGTCTGCATCTCAGACGCCGTGAAGAGCAGTTTTCCGGAAGATTTCTCGTACCGTTTGCCGTAGGAAACCTTCCCTTCTCGAATCCATCGGCGAAGGGTTCCAACAGGCCGCCCTGTGGCGGTTGCAACCTCCGCTAGGAAATAGAGTTCTCCTTCCTTAGTCCTCTTTGGCATTTGAAAAACCTCCCAGATGAAGTAAACATACAGAGCCATACATATCCAAGCATACTCGAACACGTTTGACAATGTCTATAGGTATGTGAACTTACTCGTTCACAGAGTACGTTCACAGAGTATCTACCCCATAGAGTGAAACGGGGTACTAGGGGACTGTCTTTTTAGGATGTGGTGAGCCCTGGCCGGGCAGGGACACCTGGCCCGCGGCGAACAACTGCATCTCTAGATGGCCCCATGCCCAACCAGCTGGGCACGCCCACTGTCTACAGATACAGACTACCTGGCTTGAAAAATCCCATCCTCGGGATTTCTCCGGTCAGTCCACGAAGAGTGAGCTGACGGATTCTTCGTTCGAAACTCGGCGCATGGTCTCCGCCAGCAACTCGCCGATACTCAGCTGGCGAATCTTGGGACAGGCGGCTGCATCCGGATGCAGCGGAATAGTGTTGGTAACCACCAGCTCATCCAACCGGGATGCGGCGATATCCGAGACCGCCGGACCGGAGAGTACCGGGTGGGTGCAATAGGCAACCACCTGGGCAGCCCCGTGTTCCTTGAGCGCGGCGGCGGCACGACACAGGGTGCCCGCGGTGTCTACCAGGTCGTCGATCAGGACACAGGAGCGGCCTTCCACGTCGCCGATGATGTTCATGATCTTGGCCTCATTGGCCCGCGGCCGACGCTTGTCGATGATTGCCAGATCGGCTTCGTCAAGCCGCTTGGCCAATGCCCGGGCACGTACTACACCGCCCACGTCGGGGGACACCACAAGCAGATCGGGGTACTTTTGCCGCCAGACATCGCTCAGGAGGATGGGCGACGAATACACATTATCCACCGGTATATCGAAGAAGCCCTGAATCTGGTCGGCGTGCAGATCCATCGTGAGGACGCGATCCGTACCGGCATGACTGAGCATCTTGGCAACGAGCCGGGCCGTGATGGGTACCCGCACCGAACGGGGACGCCGATCCTGACGCGCATAGCCGAAGTAGGGAATGACTGCGGTGATCCGTTTCGCCGATGCCCAACGCAGGGCATCAATCATCACTAATAGCTCCATCAGATTGTCGTTGGTGGGCGCACTCGTGGACTGAACCACGAACACGTCCCGACCGCGGACGTTCTCCCGGATCTCCGTCATCAGTTCGCCGTCGCTGAACTGACTTACGACGGCCTTTCCCAATGGGATGTTCAGGTGGGTCGCGATTTCCGCGGCCAGCTGCGGATTGGCGTTTCCGGAAAACACCATCATCTGAGTGGCGGGCACGACTAACCTCTCTGTCAACCCAACGACCGCAAAAACCGGTCATCAAACCCCGGTTCAGAAAGCTCCTCGGCCTCGCATCCGCACTTCTCCCCTGACGCCGAAACCGAACAATCGTTGGCCACAATCCCTAGCGAGGCTTCACCTCAGACCGAAGAGGCGTGAATTTCTGGGTCATGGGTAAGTTTAAGTGGAACCTCTTCGATCCCCTCTTCCGTGGCCCTCTCGCTACGCTCGGGGCAAGCCTCTCTCCCGCGTAGCGCAGGCGTCCCGCCTGCATTTTCGAATGATGAATGCGGGAGTAACCATCTCCCTCATCATTCCGCATTCAGCAGGCGGGACACCTGCGCTACGGGAAACCTGAGGGGTACATGGCTGGGGCGCCAGGATTCGAACCTGGGTATGCAGGGATCAAAACCCTGTGCCTTACCGCTTGGCGACGCCCCATGAAAGTTAGGCGGTCTCCGCTAAACGCTACCCCGTCTTACTTGCCGTTGCGTCCGGCTGCTCAGGTGCCGGCTAATGTTTCGTCCATGGATCACCTTGAGATAGTGGTGATTTTTGAAGTGATATCTAGCAACAATCGGCAATAATTCGGTAGGGTCTAGATAACTTTAGCATCTTTACCTGCATGCTAAGGTTATGTTATGCAAGCAAAAAACTGGTATTTTAGGCGTTCACACCTGTCTGAAGCCAAATTCAGAGTGATTATACGCTCTTTTGCGCTTGGTTTACCGGCCTCGAAAATCGCTGAGTTGAGTGGTGTAAGCCGCCCTACGATT
>Ga0209782_1000155_pt1 | contig 26851 bp, 20 predicted proteins | sample WorMetmaBAHAMAS1_FD_187390 | JGI IMG/M metagenome (GOLD analysis project Ga0209782, IMG submission 187390) | Marine gutless worms symbiont microbial communities from Max Planck institute for Marine Microbiology, Germany - Inanidrilus... | ecosystem: Host-associated > Annelida > Digestive system...
CTCACTGACTCGGCTAGACTACTAACTAACTAACTAACTAACTAACTAACTGCCTCTTCTCAGGCTTCATTGCTCGGCTGCAGTTACTGGCCGCGTTTCACTACAAAGAATCATTTGAGGACAGCTGCAGCAGTTTTTAGCACGCGCTTATGCTACAATGTCAGTGTCCGTCTGTCTGTCTGTCCGTCTCTCTGTGACGGAAGTGCATTGGCGCATTGTAGCTAATTTAGGTTTCAAATTCCGATCCAAATTTACTGCACATTGTGGTTGCGGGGAGGGTAATCTAAACAACAACATCTCGCGCTATGCTAGCCACTGCTAGGCCCTCTTGTTCAAAGATGCATGCCCAACAGAGTGTGTGTAGCATGAAAAACTGCATCGTTGACAGAACAACGTTACAGTAAGTTGAATAATCTGCACAACTGATGGACCGTGTCGGCCAAGATAAACTTCAAGTCACAGTACTTAGAAAGTGTCTTGAACTGCACCTGTGCATTAATAAAAATATACACAGAGAGGAGCGAGTAAATTGTTATAGAGTTAACTGTTAATTATTACATTGTTATCACAAAGAATATTGTTAAGTTTTAAACAACAGAACCATTTCTAACAGAATTAAATCAGTCAAGTTATGTAGAAAGTGCTGGTGTCCTTCGACAGTGTGACGTGGTGTGTGTGAATAGACAAAGGCAAGCCGCAGGTGTCGGGACAGCACGCGCTGGCGGTACCAAAGGTGTCGAGCGGGCACGGTTCAGAGACGGAAGGTGTTGACGACATGTTGGATGCAGTTGTGAGAACAGCAACCAAGAAGTCATCAGATCAACAGCCGCGAGACAGGCTGCGTGCTCGCAATGTCGACAGAAAGTCCTGTTAGTTTGATATCACAAGTTTCTACTCCAGCAGCAATATTCTGCCATGAGTGTGTCCATGCTTTGTTCAGTCTAGAGCTCTAGCAGATAATGTCGTTTTCTCAATATTTCATCTATGAGTGCACTGCACGATGATTGCTGTGACACTGGGAAAAGTCACAAGCCTGTGAAACTGTGGCTTCACCTGTCTCCAGTTTTCTTTCTTATTAAAACACAAGACGGCTACGTTTCTTTGGTCATGTGGTTCAGCTCCCAGGCAGGATCACCATCGAGCTATCAGTGCATTGCTTAGACCACCACACAACTGGAGGAGACCTCGAGCGCGCCCATGTACCACGTGGCTGACGGGGTTTGATGCTGATGTACAGTCGGCTAACATCACTATCCACTCAGCCTGCAGGAAGGTAGGCCACTGATCGTGTGCCCTGACAACGTATCACTGAAATGGCAACACTGCATTTAGAGACTGCAGAAAGGGTAAAGACAGTTTGGCTGATGTGTTGAGTTTCCTGCATTGTTGTGATATTGTTGGTTGTTCATTACGTGAAATACAGACCCTTGACGTCAAGGTGTTCTGTTCGGTGGTAGAAGGATATCTGGCCTGTGAGGAAACCATTCCCAAGTGACAGATGGGAGGGAGAAAGCTAACCGAGGTGCACATGGGAACTGGCTACTAGCACAGAAGTAGTGGTGCATTAGATCTGTTATGATGAGCGGTCTGTGTTGGATGTTTGCTTCATGAACGTATCGTAGCTGTTAATGAGCAACGTTTGTGAAGTTGCTGGCAGACAAGACCGGTGGTGACGGTGAGTTGCCGCGTGATGGACTCAACGTTTATCATGAACGAGTGTTTGATGTTTGTTGGCAGGGCGAACAAGCGGCTTCAGAGACGACTGATGACTGACAGGTAGTAGACCTTCTCTCTCTGTGTGTGTGTGTGTTAAGTCTATTAGTAGAGAGAGTTAACACAGAAACACTGCAGCAGCGACAGACGATGAACGTGCATTGTTGTCTATGAGATGTGTACATGTATTTGTGTGTTATGCTTGAAAGTTCTGAGACTGCAGAAAGGGTAAAGACAGACTGTTGTCATGCAGGCTGCCAGCAGACAGTCGATGCCCAGAAAGAACGCTGTCAGACGACATCTACTGATTTTCAGAGTTTAAAATTTTGTCACACATTTTGCACTGATTCTATTCTGATTGGTTTTCTTTGCCAATTATTCGAGTTTACTCTGTCTGTTGTTGATCTAGCTGGGGAGGGACCAGTGGTTGGCTGATGGTTTCCACTGCCTGTCAATGATGACTGTTGCTAGCAGCACTAGACTGCATGCTGCATGCTGCATGCTGCATGCTCTCTAGAACATAGTGAGTGAGTGAGTGAGTGAGTCGGTCGGTCGGTAACATACACGTCTATTTGTACATGGTTTGTATGATTGACAGGTTGACGACAATGGCGGCCGTGTGAAATGTGATAAGAAAGAACAATGTGATTGATTGATTGATTGATTGTGCCACACACATTTGCTTGTATAGAATCACTTTAACGATTAATCAACTTGTAGTCATCATTGTTTTCTCTTGATGTTACTAGTCACACATACTTGGTGCTGATGATTGGCATACATTGCATCTCTTACTAGTTAGGAAATATTTACTTTTTACTAGTATGTAATTATTCATTTGTAGTTGCGTTAGCTATGTGATATGATCTGTGGTATCGGTGCAGTAGACTCCTCGGCTGAATTTTTTTTGCAAAATTCGACTGAATTTTGGGTGACATATTTACGGCTGATTTTCCCGCTGAGCCAAATTTTTATAAAGTGAACAGAGAACAGCTGATGTTTCATTAGTTTGAACTCTGAATGCTGTACAGTTCACTTCCAAATGGCTAGGGCTGCAACGTTATGTAAATGTAGGCTAATGAGAAAAAGCTAGTAGGACTAATTAAAATGCTAAAGTTAAAGGAGTAAAAACAGTAAAACTTTAAACATTAATGCATGGTGTTTGCAGATTTAATGTAACGATGTTTGGAATGCAGTAACTGACTGGATTTCTACGAGTGCCGAAAAATATGTGGCTCTCTGACAAAGTTTACAATTTCGGCTGAGCCACAAAAATATCAGCGGCGGCGTGGCACATGCTATAAAATTTTGGCACGGTGGCGCCGGTGCAGTGGTCTATGGTGCAGTGTTGGTACAGCTGAGTTATAAGTATAGTCTACTGGGTGGGCCATTAAACGGGTTGGCCATTAAAGCGTACCAGGCTTTTGTATGCAGCAAAATAAACATTAATGGGAAATTTGAGGAAAAATACATTCTGTAACTATAGGCAGTTCTTAATAAACAGTCAAAGTTTGTTGAAGCATTATAGTTGTTTAAACGATTTTAAAATAAAGGATGAAACAATATACCAAGTACATGTACTCCTGTTTTGCGCAGCCTAATTGTCGAGTTACACAGCACAGCAGATTGAATTTTATAAGCTGTATGCATTGGCAAGTCATGCTGTACATGTTGGCCTGTGTCGGTCTTTCTACCTTGTCTTTCGATATTCAGTACACAGGTAAACAGTTTCTACCATGTGATAGCTTTGTGAACCATGTCTGTCTTAATTAAATTCAATTTTGTTTTCATGGCATTTTCAATTCTTCCAAGCGTCACCATCATGTAAAGGTTTCATTTGCTTTAAAATGTTTAATGCAATGATTGTGCCATATCTTTACGTGAAAATTATAAACAAATTCTTTCATCACTCCATCCCTTTTCCTGATATGCGTGAAGCAGCTAAAGAATTTAGAAAACATTATTGCCAATTAAACACGTTCATTATGCAAACTATAACGTAGATATATGATTTTAATGCTTCAACAAAAACATCACCAGTTGTTATAATAAATATGCACTTAGTTAAGGTACACATATAAAATTACGAAGTGCCAACTGAAACCACAGTTCAGTTCATGAGCCATACATGATCAGTTGAATTGGAGATCTTTTTTATGGTCCACCCTGTATATTGTGAATTGCAGTATTACTGGTATACATGTATTTTTTACTTCTAACAGTTTTGCGCTGTTTGCTTTGTTATGTTTAATTTATATTCATATTCTGTTGTGTTTATTTATTTGTGTTTATTCATTTGCTTAATCATTATTTATTTATTCTGATAATCCTTTTGTAGTTTAATTGTAATAATCATTACTTGCTTTTCATAGAGATGATGCTGATGAGCTGTTTTGTGTTCATGCTTTGTTCAGTATTATCGTCATGTGCATTGTTAACGTCATATTACTACTGTATTCACTGCAGAGTTGGATTAAATGTACACTGTTATGCAGCTATGAAATTTTCTCTAACTTTTTCTGCACAAGTTAAGCAAATAAAGTTCCAAACTAAACAAACTAATCACTGTTTTTCACGGACAACTCATTGTGTCTGTGACTGACTGGCCAACAAATGGCCACAAAAAAAGTTAGCAGCTATTTCATGTCTTCTTGTAACTGTAGAGATGCGTGCATGCACGTGATGGCCACTGTGAGATCATGTTTCTCTGCGCAGCAGCAACTTCACAGTGTGTGACGATGTGTCTCAGAGCACACCTTGCTGTCACTCATTTGAGCCTTAATCATTGGCAATGTCGACTACTGTTGCTCACTGTTGGCCGGCATTTCTGGATATCTTCTTGACAGACTCGACAGTCTGTCCTCACCGTTGCTGCCCGAGGCATTCAGAACATACATATCACTCCGACCGCCACTGGTTGTGAATGCCAGAGCGGAAACGGACACACTGCTACCATCCCATTTAACTGCTACTCCTTGGATTTATTTTATTTTAGAAATGCCTACATTTGTAAATTTTACATCTCAAACTACGTGTACCAGTTTAACTTGTAAGTGGCCCCAAATCAGTCATCAATCACGCTGGTGTATATAAAAACAGCTCACATAATGTATAACTTCAGCATGCAACAATATAAAACTAGTACGAATTTGATTAAAATTTCTTCATATAGCATAAATTTGGTACGTTGGATATGATATGATATTCTGTATTTCTAGTGCATTCAAAAGCAGACAGTCACACTGTACCATACACTGAAAAAATATGGCAAGAAACTAAAAGCAAAGAATCACAGAAGTACTGGAAGCAGTCAGAAAACTGAGGAGTGAGTCACGAGTCTATGATTCAAATGATTACGTAGAATAGAGAGTAGACGACGCCCAATGAACATTCCCTCCAACCATCTGTCTGGCAGTTTGGATAAATAACTTGTTACCGAATACTACACCAAGATAATGAATGCAGTCATATCATTTTATTGCATGACTAAATGCCATCAACTGAACGCAAACATCAAACAGAAAAACGACATCAAACAGACGACAACATCGGGTGTGCAGTGCTCTGAATGCCACTGCTGGTCCCTGAGCAATTAGGTCATATCACACTGACACATAGTTATGTTGAAAAATAAATACAAAAAAACTACACGCCACGTGTAACGTAATGTCATCAAAAGTCTTTAAATTACCAGCACCGCACGATACACGGGCCACTGACAAAATATGTAACAGGCACAATCATGATTCTGCTGCGACAAAAAATGTCGGGAATGTAGCAGATTATGAATAAGGCTTCTCAGTATAAAATTCTACAGCATTTACTTATAATACCAACTACAGGATTTCAACTGGTAAAAAATCAAATGACTGAAAAAAATCTTACCAATTGGATATTTTTAACCACATTACACCACATTCTATAACACAGATGTCACTAATTTAGTTCTACTGGTGTATACAATTTAAATTTTGCTGAAGTGCTGCATATATATTGCATACTTTTGGGGTGAAACATGGTGGTATGTTATAAAGCTGCCAGCACATGTGAAATAAATAAATATTGCAATAAATGTTTCTTGCTGCATCATCTTCACGCACACACCAAAAGGTTAACGAGGCAAAGTTGTTGCAGCCAAAACGTGCATCGCATGTTGGCGAGATGTCTACATAAGGCATTATGTCATGTACAACAGCTGATTTTCCCCAAATGTTAGAATTCTATAGACATGGGGGGGGGGCAGGTACAAACTTGAACTATAAACTTCTTGCGTTTGGTCGGGCCAACGCTGTTTATAAATATAATAATTGTGTACATTGTGCTGCAATAACATTCAACTCATTACAGCACAACATACACAATTATTTTACAACGAAGTAACCTGCTTGTAACTTGAGCAAACAGTAATAACCATATGTATGTACTATGTAGCTATGTCGCCATAGAATTGTAACACATTTAAAAAACAATCTGGTAGAAGAATGCTGCTCCGAAGACACATGTACTTTTGCAGATGTGCTGCAATAAATAATAGCCGCATTAAAATAAGTATTGGATGCAGCAATTATTAGGCGGTGTCGTCGCTCTCTCTAGAACGAAAGTAGCCTATAGTCATTGAACATTCCCTACAACCATCTGTCTGTCTGTCCAGTGCATTGTGGCAAAACGGCTGATCGGATATGGATGCGGTTTGGGATGGCAGGTTGGATGGGTCCAGGGATGAGGGTTTGGGGATCGATCCACAGAAAGTGGTAATTTTCTGGACAAATGTGGGTCACCCTATTGTAACCAACGGGGAGTTTGTGGCATTGTGGTCCCTTCCCAAATCACTGGGATTTCTTCTTTAATTTTATTTTTCATGTGTGGGCGTCTTCTTGCAGAAAAATCTGAAATGGTCCAGCATCAGAAGTTGCATTTCACAATCTGTGCACAGCCGAGAAATGCTGAATTGAACAGTAATTAATGAGATGTGTATAAAGTGATGATCTGTTGACATGAGAACACAGCTGCTGCAACACACTTGATAGTCACACACTACGCAACTGTCACAAATATTCACACAACACGATTGACAAAACTTCACGTAAATGAGGCACGCGTGTTCATCACAACCTTTCGCCTTGGCACTGATGAGAAATTAAAAGATTAAACTACAAAAATATAAACTTATCGAGTACAGTCTGTAGCGGGACGACACAAATGATATGATAAATAGAGACAAGACACGCGGCGGTGACGGTGCAGGTGGGCAGACGTAGCGGACTCATGCAGCAGTTGAATTATTAGTTGAGGCTGATGGAGATGACTGGCCCAGTGATTCAACAACATGTCGGAGTTCAGCCTGCAATGAAACATCACAGCGACCATCACCGCACAGTGCACACACACAGACACCAACACACAGCATCAGACTGTGCAAACTACTTGCACGATTCACTGCGAGTTTTGAGTCGTGTTTGCATTTGCCATAAACCACCACACACACGTGCATGTTAGTTAACTAACTAACTTGCACGTATGTGTCTGTGTGTGTGTGTCTGTGGAAAATGGAAATAGACTCAAAACTCCCAGTGAATCTATCGGCTTGCTGCTGAAAACTGAACACCAACCAGGCGATAAAACACCAATAAATTCTAAGCTACAGCAAAACACACAAACTGTTAGAACTAAAATAGAAACTAAGTGGTACTTAGCGATGTAACTATAAAATAATGTCCGGGTATGATTGCTGAAATAAATGAGTTTTGGAAGTTTTTAATGAAATGTTGTGAAATGTTACAAATACAGAAAAAAATGAAATAAAGCCTACATCTGAGTGCATCATATTACTAGGGGCACGTGTGCCACAACAACACACAGCAACGGTATTGTTTTGATAATAATGCTCCAGATAAACAGCATAGCTCTGAGGCAGTCTACTGGACTGGAGTGGAGACGATGTAAAGATACATGAAAATGAAGATAAAAAAACATGACTAATACCACACAGCAGTGATGATGACGCAGAAATGTCTGCATAGCGTAGTCAACAAAGTAACAACTAAACTGTGAAACATCGGAAATGTTTCTCCAGTTGTGATGCGTGTGTGAATGTGTGGTGTTACTGACGTCGTCAAGTCGGTAGTGAAGATGGAAGCCGTTGATGTTCTTGTGTTGTTTCAATCGTCTGACGGCATCGTCGACACAATACACCACCTCACTAGATTCATTCACCACCTGCAACCACCCACACACCCACGCAGCCAGCAATCAATCAATCAATCAATCAATCACATCTACACGCTGCCACACTTCATTGCTAGTTCACAATGGACCACTGTGAATAGTTCAAATGCAACGTAATATGTCGGCAACTACGTCGTCACGGCACAGTCTGCTTCAAGTATGTCCTTGTCTCACAATTCACTACATTACAGACGAAGGTTTTACATAGACTTGTAGATCTATTGCATTGACGTTAACCCCTTTTGTGGTGCTCTGAGCCAGCAAGGGTTAGCCCAATAGAACCAACAAAGTCCCAGTCCGACAGTTAACAGCCAGCGCCTTTAACTGACGAGACGAGTATGCCATAACACGCTACTCTGATGTTACAACTGTACAGAACTGGCATCTCTTCCAGTGATATTTGACTTCCGAAAATCATTTTTATTTCAGTCATAATAATTCAGTTCTGGGCACATTAGTTCCAATTTCATTCTTAAGTTATTGTACAGTTTTACTTATATTTTTTTAACTTCAGTTGTTACATAATTTCACTTTTAATTTCAGTTTCCAAGTGCATAATAATTTTATTTCAATTTATGTTTATGTTTCCAGTTGCAACTTCCATTTCAGTACAGAAACATTTACACGACAACACTATTTATGACAAATCTATTGCATTGCGACACACAGTGATAAACACTCAGACGAGTATCTATCAACACCAACTGATCAGAGCTACATAGACAGACAGCACCAGATGGACGGACGGACGGACGGACGGACAGACAGACAGAAGGACTTACAGCAGACAGGAAGCAGATCTTGTGACAGAGCTGACAGCGGCCGTCATTGATGTCAGTCAAACAGTCATCTTCATCTTCATTATCATCACTGTCACTGTCGCGTGCCGCTGCCGAAGCTCGGTGTCGACTCGCTGCTGACAGTTTCTTTCTTCTGACTCCCGACGTTGACAGCACACGTCGGCTCTCCAGTTCCCCTTGACTTCACACAAACCAACCTCGACAACATTAGTAACTGGATCCCAGTAGGTTACTCACAGGAAGAAATTGTGATATGCACAGAACAACAAGCTGGAATGGCCGTTACTCGTCATCCTCAGTCACAAAACTACATGTATTGTGTAGTAGAACAGAATTGAAATGCTGATCTCAGCCATCACTTAACGGATCACAATGAAATCTGCACGTTTGGTCTGGCGTCAGGCCTTAAAAGTAATTTTTTGAAAAATTTCCCCCACACCAAACAAGTTAGGCACAGAAAAAACCTCCAATATAGCATTGCATGAAGATTTCGATATGATTTTTGCACAGCTGTAGACGCCAGCTTTATAACTTATTTAACGGCTGGGTCGGTGTGGCATGCATTTCGATTATACTGTTTATTTATGACATAATGTTGTACAATTGTCATATTTCCGGCAGTAAAGTTAACTAAAACTGTTGACAAGTGGTTTATGTTCACAGTTTATCACTGTAATAGAATGCATTTGCAGTGTAACTCAAAGCAGAGCGTGTCGGCCGTGCGTAAACTGTGGATGTGCAGATCCACTGAGAAGAAAACTGACAAAATCTAACCCTAACCCTAAATCACAACCCAGTAAAACTGAAGAAGTCACCCCATACACCATCAGCCATACTGAGTTCGTTGGCGCGCAGCTCTCACAGCAATACAAACAAATAGTTGCCAGCCGGCTAGTATAATACACGTGCAAGTCTGATGACAATGAACACGTCAGCGGTGAGACGCTGCTTACACAACTGTGTTCAAGTGACCAGCAAGTCTTGTGTCACGTGACTGATGACGTGCAGCATTGACTAACAGCTCGTCCAGTGAGAAATCTTCATCTTTACACGCACCTGACAACATCTACACCACACAGTCACCACCACCAGCTTCACAACAACTAACAACACCATCAACCAGTCACCACCACCAGCAGCAGCTACAGATGCCGATGTCATTATTAGTAGCAGTTCTTGAATGCAATGTAAGTTGTCATGAAGTCACTTCAATGCCACCCAGAAGTGTACTCTCTAAAAACAATGTCAAAAACGTCTCCACAAAAACTTGGTAGCATGCATGACACGTTCACGTATTCAACAGAGAGTACAGTGTACACGAAGTAACACTGTGACACTTTGGAGAGACGTAATGCTGACAAACATTACAATCAACTATCGCACAAACCAGATAAAAAGCAATTAAGTTGAACTATGGACAATATGAAGATGTCCATTATAATCTTTTTGGACTGGTTACTAAACACGACAAATAGAAGCAAAAGGCTATGAACAACTGCTTAGCTCAGAGACATTTATGACGGCTGCTGCGTGCTCGCTGTGTGTGTGTTCCTGTAGTAAAATTTCAAACGAGAAGACATACATTGGCAGCAGTGCGGCCGATCGACAGCCAATCAACACTGGCAAAGTGGATCAACTCGGAGATGTTGTAGCCACAGTCGACACTGGCAGTGAAGCATTGTGGGAAGACGACAATGAACTGTCCCTGCTGCTGGACCGTCCGACGCACCTGGAGCCCACCGACCTGCCGCAGCTCGTCAGGCGACACCTGGTGAGTGACGACAAAACTAACTCAATCATTACCAGCATCAGCAGCAGTGATCACAGTAGCAATGGTAGACAGGAGCAGTATGACTGAGCTTCGTTCAGCCGCAGCCAAATCATTATCATTATTATTATTAATACAAACGAGTGTTATAGGAGTGGCATACAAAGGCACAGAGCACAATAGCTGATGAGAAGTGTAGGCAAGATGCTCAGTTAGGCACTGTGTCCACAGATAGATAAACCACTTGAGTCTGTGATGCGTGGCCCATGTGACACCAGACGTCCATACTCTATAGCATCACTGCCGTCTGAAACTGGTAGAACAACAAATTATGCTGGTTGATGACGTGTTTGTCTAATTGACAGCGGAACAGCGGCTGTGAGTAGAACTTGAGAGCCGTTGAGACGAAATTCCAATGTGTTGACTTTTATACTACCGGCGGCTCATACAGTGCCACGTGGCTTTAGATAACTTCAACAGCACACGTGTCAACAATACGCCATCTGCGTCTATAGTCACACACAGACACCAGGTCGGCCCGTCAATCACGCCGTCCAGCACTTATTAACCACACCACAACCACGTCTCTCCATGCTACAAGCAGCACTGAGACGACGTACCATGACGGAGTCCGAGGGAAGCCAGAGACCCGACTCAGTGGCGTCTATGAGATCAGGAACCAGATGCAACAGTGTACTTTTGAAACCTGCCGCTTGACTCGCATCCACACTGTACCTAAACACACGTACACACACTGTACCTAATGCACACAATCACGCACGTACAGCGACATCACATGTTGTGCTTACAAACGACCAGAAAACACAACAAAATGCATGCAACTGCTGCACTTATCATTCTAAGAACCAATCTGCCTGTGCTTAAGTTTAATTCTTTGCCTGCAGTATGGATTCATTACAAGGTGACACAAAAAACTGGAACATTGGACCATGCTGTTCAGAAAAGTGTCAAATATTTCATAAGCTGGCAGTAAGGTGTAATTTTATTACACATTTACTGTTAACTATAACAGTGAAAGACCTGTAAAAACTGGAAATAAACTGGCAGGTATACAGCGGCATAATTCTGACTCACAGTAAGCAATGGCTCGGGGATTTTTTGGTCCACGCTGTATAATGAAACACCAGATAAAATACTAGATAACAAGCATTACGTTATACCAGATGACATCGGCGCCGGTGTGTAAGTAGTGAATTGTGGGAAGGAAATGTTGATTACGCGACCAGCACGCCGTGGAAAACACCATCCCAACATGCAGCTGTGGCACCGTCACCCCTAGCAACAGTACATGTCACCATGACAACGCACCGTGACGTCAACAACTACATACTGGCTGCCATTACAACGAGCAAAACTATCATTGCCGTATGAACAATTTAATATTCAAGAACACAGACACTCAAATTATGTTCAGAAGACTTCTCGACATTATCAACATGTTTTCTACATTTTACCTGTAAACCGTTCAAACTGTGGAGCAACAGTCAAAATAACAATGTTTCTGAGCTCATTTTCCGCCAAAAAAATTCTTATCACAAACATCAACATCCAGTCGCTATTTGACGGCCGAGTGAGAGAAATGTAATGCAGCTGTTGCACACAAAGCAACAATGGCAACTTTCACACCAACATGTGGAGTATGCAATCAGATATAGTACACAAGCGACCAACACAACACAACACTACACAACACAACACAACACAGTGAACACGACGAGACATCATCATACCAGGAATTTGCTGGTGAAGATGGTGAAGCAAAGAGCACGGACTCTGCTGTATTTCTGACATGCTGCGTCGATCACTGTCAGTCAACAGTTTCATATCACACATACTCCACATCCAGGTATCATGGTACACACTACAGGTACAGGTGCATCATCCTACTGCCAATATGTACTGTTGGCAGAACAAACCAAACAAACAAACACTTGTTTGTTCACACGCAGCTGACCCACTTGACGTTTTACATCTCGCTCGACACCAAACAAGTCACTTCAGAGAGACTCTTTCCAGCCAAACTTCTGGCTTAGTACTGAGAAACTAAATCAAACACAGCAAAAGCATCCATAACAAAGGAGTCTATAAGACAAAATAAACACAACAAACAATTACCCATCCGTTGTTGAGATCAGTGCGACATGCCTAACAGAGGCAACTGCCTGTGAGAATATGACCGATACGATACAAGACATCGCTTATTTACATACTTATCACTGAAGTAAGCTCCAATGTTGTTTACATTTTGCAAATTCGTCATTCGACAGGTTCCAAAGGTAATTTTGGTCACTTCCGGTTATCGTAGGTGCCCCCAGGTGATACCATTTAATTCACCGTATGTGATTTCCTATTAGTGATGTATAGTGACCTAATGCGTAGCTTGCACTGTTTCAGATTCTACTGCTGCATATAGTGCATGTCACGCTAAAAACTAAAGACAGGTTTGGTTGCCTTTAATGACCTCCGGCCTAGAAACAGAATGTCTCAACAGGTAGGTGCATTACAGACGGCGGTGGTGACAGACAGCCTCACCGGTGTGTTGAACGTCGACACTTGTTGGCGGTGGAGTCGACGACACACGCCGACTGCACAGCTACATGACTCGTCGCGTCATTCACCAACTTCCAGTACTCACACTGCATGCACAGATGCACACATACACTGCCCGCACTCAGCGTCCGTCGGTCCACAGATCTTACACTTAACTGCACTGGTCGGCTCACCGTCAGGTTTTTTCTCTGTATCACAAACTCACTTCGATCTCTGATGACAAGCTGCCACACTCTCGACCACATGCTCTAGCCAGGTCAGGTCAGGTCTGCCACAGACAGTGAGACCTGACCACTCAGTCCAGTTTCATCGACGGCTATAATAATCACTCTCAAGCATCACTCGCTCGTGTGAAAGAACAAACACTTCAACAGACCCGTGATCACTGACACACACACAAACATGCACGCACACACGCGCCTCTATCAACAACACAGCACTGCACTGCAACTGCTTTTCTTCATTTAATCACACCTGCTGCAGTTGACGGCGGCGGACACAAGTCTGACTGAACACAAGTCACAGCTTCAACCAACTGCAGTGGCTGGCAGTGTCACATCAACTAAACCGGACGTCGGACAAAACATTGCCAACCATGACTAAAGTAACACAGCTGTAACCAACGACTAAAAACACACAGCTGTAACATTTCTTCAATAAAGACCAGTTTATCACAGTCGACAGCTGTGTGAGATTAGAAGTCAAACTTGAACACTGTCTGTCACACCTCGACGTCGGCGGCGTTCGGCTCTTCATCAAAGTACATCGACATTGCATTGCGAGCACTGTAGAAGAATTCACTCAATGTCTTGGACCTTCCCTGTCAGCGCGCAGACAGACAGACAGACAGACAATATGAACAACTCATTCAAACTCTCTCATCTTCTCTATCAGCATACACAACACACTACTCTGGAAATGACGGCTAGTGCAACAAAAAGTTGTCATATATTGTTCATTCACTAATGTTGTAAGGTACATGTATGTCCTCTCTGAGTACTCTCCAGTTACATGTATATACAAGTGTGTGCGACTAATTAATGCATTGACCCGCTAGTGGCCCTATGCACGTAGGAGATCACTTACTTCCTTACAATTTCACATCATTTGCTGCATGTTTATTTACAGTTGTGATCAGCGTAGATTCTGTGGAAAAAGAGTGATAAATTTGGGTTTAACGTTATGGTTAGTAGGCGATGGATACATTAACTATTGTTTGCCGCTAGTACAGGCCAACAGTCACACGTTACGTCAATCAACGTTTGCACACTGTGTGTGACCTTGCTGACACACGGCTCAGTGTCGTCACAACCGCGGCGTCCTCGCTGTCTCAGTTGGTCGACATCTTTCTCCAGTCGTTGCCGCTCGCTGCTCGACAGTGAACTGAACGACAGCAGCTGTCTACAGTAGATCTCATACAGACGACCCGTCTTCTCTCGCGCCTACACACCACACATGATGACACAAGACACTCTCCTCTCGGACATGCACAGTGGAAGTTTTGTTCACTGACAGGACACACTTGAAACTCACAGACGCCATACCTATGTTACAATCAAAAGTATCATTCACTGATCAATAGCGGATGACCAGCAGAATTCTGCCACCTGCTGCATTCTGCCTACGTTGTAGACACTAACTCCAGCCCACTGGTGAGGAGACGGGTCGTTCAGATGCCAGTAAAACTGGTCTCATTGAGAAGATAAACTGTCCCGAGTCTCAAACACTGAACTTTGAAGACAAAACTACCAACACTCCAGGACCGTCATCAGCTAATCTTTCTCTTGTAGCGGAAAACATCTTAAAGTGTTGATACAAAACGAACAATAACAAATGACTGACACACAGAAATCCAGTCAACGAAATACAAACAGGCTGATCAAACAAACTCACTATTTTTGGAATCTTGAGCATCTCGACAACTTTGTTCCAGCGATGTTTGTCAATGACTTGTTGGAGTCCGCCGAGTGATTCGACGGCCTGCCACAGATTGGCAACGTCCGTCTCTAGACCACTCACCTGTGTGTGCACCACCATCAGCAGCAATATGTCACAACACTCAACTGAGTCGTCAGTTCTAGATCACTCACCTGTGTGTGCACCACCACCATCAGCAGCAATATGTCACAACACTCAACTGAGTCATCAGTTCACCAGGCTGCTTCAAGTGCTCGCTTCATTACTCACATATTCAACCATCATAAAACCTCCGTTCATAACGCACATACAGCATCCACCAATGCATCGACACTAGCCCGACGACTGTCGTATTTCCTGACATTGCTAGGTTTGTCCAACAAATGATCAGCGTAATTATATATTAATAATAGAGAAGCCAATGTATCTGTTATTCACACTGACAAAATGTCTACAGAGCTAGACGAGCCGTAATGTTGACCTGTCCTGCACAGTGGACTGCTGTGTTACACAGAGTAAAAACTGTAACAAAAGCCAACAGTGATGAGTGCCGACGTACCAGTGGATTAGTGTCCAACTTTCCACCTTGCTTCTCAATGTGTCTTCTTATACACGCTGTAAGTATGGCATTAGAACCCCATCTGAAACCATCAAAAACAATTGTGTAAGACAAATATACATCGTGTTCCAAAAACATCAAAATATGGGAATAACTTTTTTGATATACCGGTATTATGTGATTTTCGACATTATTTCACTGCTGCCATGTTGTGCTATGCACAACGAGTGATATCACCATACCACAAATGTGACTGCATGTAAACGTTTACAATAATTGAACAAGCAACAAATTCCTTCAATTAGGCAATGCAAGGTGACCTACATTCAACATGTAGTTAATTAACACAGGAGTAGCTTCAAACTTAGACTTGGACGTGTCTTGTGCGAACTGTCTGGGTAGTGTGCCAAGTCTACAGCAGAAACAGCGGACAGTATCATCATCATCATCATCATCATAAAATGTCGTTCGTTCATATGTTCGTATGTGAGGCTGTATGATAGACTGAGAAATGATGACTCACCGGTCTCTCAGTCGATGTATGTACTGCGTGTCAGGTGCAAAACGTAGATTCTCCGACACACAGCATTCAACCTGCACACACACACACACACACACACACACACCACACGTCGTCTACACTCTACGCTCACAGTTCACCACACAGAATTCTAACACTCGCAGTAGCTCACAGATCACAACATCATCATCATCATCAGACAGCAGTCATCACTGCAACAACCTTCGACCAACATACCAAATTTTTATTCTCTTAATGACCCAGTCAAAAAATAGTATTTTTGGTGCACAGCAACTTAAAGAAACTTCACACCAGAAGACGATAGATTTATCCACTTCTCCAGTAAAATGTGGCCAATGTACCTTGTAAAAAGCAGACATATTTCTTGAACACACCTGAATGAGGATATGACATAGCTGACATACCTTGCGAGTGTCAGGTGGTGGAATAATGCGACACATGCCATAGATCTGTGCCTCGGCCGAGATAGACTCAACGTAAGCAATGATGTCCTCAAACTCCGCAGCTGTCGGCCGGTACGTTGGTATCTCACTCACATCAACACACTTGACGCTGCCGACATTCCGTGTGTCCAACGACGTCCCTGCACAAACCACATACACACATCACGCCAGTAATGGCATAGTGTTTATCATAGCGTCAAGCAATACATAATCAGCAACTGCCTGCTATGATACACTCTGCAGCTTGACGACATTGTTAACTGGGTTACATGAAGGTACCCACATCCAGCCGGCACGTATCTACTCCAAACATCAAACAGCTTTGCCTCTGAGAAACTAACCCTTCCTGAAGTCAAGTTCAGAAAAGTGGGGCTGGTTTGAAAAAAAACCATACAAGTAGCAACAGTGGTAGTGGTTTGATACATGCTTAAAGCAGTACTTCTGCAGACACTGACTGGCTATTTGTCAGCCTATGAACTGGAGGTCTGTGCTACAATCAATCATACAGTAGCACTAGCACTGGTGGGACAAGCCGACATCACATGTAATAATCACACTATGATCACTGTGAGGAAACTGTTGAAACACTTGCCAGTGACTTTCTGCTGCGGTGACTTGCGATTCAGTGACGACTTGTTGCCCGTGGCGATGTTCCTACGCGACGTCTTGGCATTCCTCAGTCTTTCAACGATGAACTTCTTAGTGCGCGGCTGTCCCTCGGGAGTCAGTAGCTGCAACAGCGGCGGACCCTCAGCAGACAGCAACTGCAACGACTGACCATCAGGAGACGACGACTGACCACGCTTGACCGCAACACTGCTGCCATTCAGCAACTGTCTTTGACGAGGTGACCTACTGAACTCTGGGGTCCTGGCCTTTGGTGATCTACTTGTGACCTTTGGTGACCGACTGCTGACCTTTGGTGACCTGCGTGTGATGTCCGGTGACCCGTGGCCGACCTGTGATGCTTTAGTTGGAGAAAAGTCACACGAGTCCGCTGCAATACTGAATGTCGACGTGTCATTCACAGTGCGACGTGGACTACGCAGCGGACACTGCAGCGATGCGCTACTTGTGGATCGTGTCAGTGGTGACTCAGCACCATGACGATTAACCACATCTGACGCTGGACTCACAGCCGACGACGGCTGGCGTTTACCAACACTTGATCTTGGACTCTTATTAACACTCTCTAACTGTTTGCCAGACGCTAGCAGACGCCGACGCCGACTCGTGCTGCTCGCCGGTGAAGGCTTGTGAAGCGTGAATTTCTCACGCTGTTTACTCGCTGCTGAATCTGTCAACGTCTTATCTGGTGTAGCACTCTAGACACAAACAGCCGATATGTTTTACACATCATGTGACAACCAGAAATGAATGAAAATTCTACCATTAAGAAAGACTGGACATTATATACTATTAGTCATCTGGAGTAATTTGAAGTAATAGATTACTAATAATATATAATGTGCCATGCTTAATGGCTGTCACATAATTTCATCTCTCTCTCTAGTACAATTCATGAGATACAGTCACACTGTTGTGCAAAACTTTGATTTTTCTGCATCCCTTCTGTTTAACACACCTTGGATGTTCCCTGCAGATATCATTTCCATGACGTGAAACTGTAGAATCTCAGGGCTATAAACTGATGAAAATTGCACAACATTACAGTTGGCTGTTTTAACACAATAACATCATCTGATGAACAAGCAAATGGACACACAGAAAGCTGACGGCAGCACTGCACTTGTGTGATTAATAAAAAAAAACAAAATTTAACAGGCAAAATGAAAGAAACAGAATCTGCAAATATGAAGTCTGCAGGTTACACAATCAGCCGACAGTTAACAATGACGAAATGAAGGCATAGCAAAAAATTACGTACTAGTTAGGTGAAACTATTGGAAATCAAACCTAGAATACAGAGCATCAGGTGCTCAGAAAACATCACACGCTACTGCCAACAATTGAAAGCTATATGTACACATGATAAGTTCTACAATACAGTAACACAGATATGTTAACATACATATATACTGATAACAGTTAGTCACTCACAAATCTAAATATGAAATGCAATGCAACAAGTTTGCAAAACCAACTAAACATGCAGCTACCTTGTACAATTAGCAAGTGCGAATTAATACAGTGCTGACGGATGCATGCACACAACACATTACATCAGCTTAGACTGAATGAATCAACAGCCGTCAATCATCAAGTGGTGCGTGTTTTAACTAAGACGATGCAACTCATGCAGTAATATAACTATGATGGCGTGCATGTGAATTCACTGTTTGTGCAGTATGTCAACAGCACGACATGACACACTCATCCACAACAACACAATCACTCAACACTTCAATCAATCAATCAATCAATCAATTACAAATCTATATAGCGCTGTACGTCGACACTGAATCAGAGGTGCTGTGGCGATGACTAGACGCTAGTCAGTAGACTGTCCACTGTAGCTAGGCTAGGTAAAACAACTGGATTTCAGCTTGAGCTTAAAAGTGTAGTCACAAGCTCAGACAAGGAGTTTCCAACAGTAGGTCCACTGACACAGAACACTTTCTCAGACAAGGCTAACAACAACTCAGGTACAGGTACAGAACTTGTCAACATAACAACGATATTGTATTTAAAATGACAGCCAAACAACTCACTTCATGGCTGATGTTTCAACACACATCATCTTGGTGAACTGTAAGTTAACATGCTCACTGAATAAATCAACAATCACTCAAACCCGAGCTGTCTTAACTACTAACTTAACTACCAGATCACTGCAGCTCCTGACGACGTAATACCTTGAAGGCCAAGCCGACCGACATTACAGGCCTCGGCAACGGACCGAGGAGGCGAGGTGTGTGACGGGTGGCAAACTGAGACCAGAGAGACTGGGTTGTGTGTTGTGAGAAAAGACTCAGTGATGGGCCGCTGTTGGCTGCTGCTGATGCTGACACAGAAGAGCACTGTGATGTTGATGGACAGATACTTAGCCTTGGCACAATGTCAAACGACACATGCCCACTCCAGGTCTGTCATAGTACACAGTCACTCATGCATATTCAGTCACGACACATCCTCACTTCTGCTTGGCTTCAACACGTTCAACACTAGCAGTGCTGCTTAGTACAGCCATCCATCAGACTGCCGCTGCTGCAGCAAGCACATCAGATGCGTGCCGTTACTGATGTCAGAACTCATCTCAGACACATCGTTAGCCTCATAGACTCAACGAGTGATGACAGATGTCAACTAACTGCTTCAAAACTGAACAGCTTTGCAACATGAACGAAGTCATTAACTAATGATGTTTTTTACACAGAAAGTAAGTAAGTAAGTAATGCGTGCTACTCTCCTACTAGCATCGCTGTGTGTCTCTTGCGTGTGTCAATCAATGTAAAATGCAACAAAATCTCAATGCAGGTAATAAATTTTAACAAACATTCCATCTGGAAAAAATCAAACAGTACGAAAACGGATTTCAGGAATTTCTGGTTACTACAGCAGCACACTGATGGCTGCATTTGACTCACATGATTGAACGTCCTATCTAATAATAATTATAAACACATTTGTATAGCACCATAAGGTCATAACATCAGAGGCACTTTGTGATAAATAGTGACTGTGGTTCAAGGTCGACTCGACATCGATCTGTCCAGTTACAAGCCGGTAAAGTCAGCAGAACCACGGTCGGTTTACAACATGAAGAAGAGTAACAAGACAAAACATCACCAGGTATTGATTTACCTCTGGAGCCGCTTCTACATGATAATGTAAACAAACACACAAACAATCTACGTAGCGCCGAAATCTACAATGTTTCTGGACTGCATTACACCCCAGTGCACACACGTGGTGGTCCACAGAGGCAGTAAACTCACGAAGCAACGACTGAAAACAAACATCAGCTGAATGACAAGAATTACAAACAACCGCCATGACACATTAACGTCGTGAGCTGGAGAGACAACAAATGCTGATCGACCGACAGCGGCACACAACGTCCATGCATCAACACAAGTCATGTTGCAATAACTCAACTCACCAACGGACTGACTCCGAGGTCGCAGACGGTGTCGTCCATCGACGACATGTCGCTAGCGACACTGGTACTGTCACACTGCAAGCCCGCTGCTTCCACGTGATTGAACATCTCCAGATATGGCGGCAGCCGCGGACTTCCTAGCAACACGTACACACCAAATTTATATAGCGCCAAATTTGTGCAAAATCTGAGGCTTACACACCATCCATCATTATACATTGCTCTCTCAGCAGCCTTTCCACCACCATGTGAGTTTAGAGACAACCAGTTTCTCCGCCTATCTTTCATAAGCGGCTGAAACCCATCTGTTTCTGTCCCGTTTCTTGACATTATTGGACTACTAACAGTGAATCGAGAAGTCAGTAACATTACGTTTAAAACTTTCTAAATGCTTTCATTATTTAATCATTTTAAAAATGCACCCAAATGGTTGACTGGTTAATCTACTGTAATAAAGTCTGTGAATCAATTAGAGACACGTCACTCTGGCAGGCAGCTGTAGTGAGAAATTCATCCCAAACCAAAACACAGACTGATCAACAACTGTTATGCACCCGCTTGCTATCATCCACAGTCTCACCTCAAATACCACAAACATGCAAAATCTTCTTTATCCCCCTTTCTTTAGCATGAAAATGAACGCAGCAGTTTGGCACGGCAGACAGACCTCGCAGACAGAGGAATGTGAGAAAGTCGTCCGTGGTGACACGTCGTCCGGCGAGTAACTTGCGGAACGTTGGGACGGGCGACTGATCAGCGGTCGACATATCAGACGGACTACTGACCGCTGCACTACCACATGGACTGCTCGTCACCGACGCCGCAAACTTCCTCTGTGCTCGCACGTGGATTGGCCTTACATCCACACACAAACTATCACTTACAACTCGCATAGCGTCAACAAAATTACCAAATTCTGACATCAATTCAACATCACTTGACTCAGTTTGCAGCAGTTTCAAAAAAAACTACTTAATAGAATAAACAAGGGATGTGATATACTTCACTGTTATGAATGCATCCTATCACACAAGTTGTTCAATCGCATTAATTAACAGTTCATTATATCAGCCTGCAATATGACACTGTCAATCAATAAATATCATTCACTGATGTATGATGTACAAAGCTGTTTTCTATATAAACTAAAACATAACATATAATTATTATCAATTATTATGTAATCACTGCTGTAGTCACCTGTCGGGAAGGTCAGCGTTTGTTGTGACACTTGACATTGTATCTTCAGACAAATCGACGCTGCCAACAAATCCTGTTCACCGCAAGACATGCTCACTGACACCTAGTGGAGTTCTCAAACTCTTAAATACTACACAGACAGTGAATCGGCGACACCAATGATCCACTCAACTAACTAACTAGTAAGTTATGTTATGAGTCCGTGTGTCAGTGATGTGCTGTGGTCGTCGACTGATTATTGCTTAGCAGCATTTTCCACAAAAACTAGGTCACACTGTGCCTAACTTTGACATCAAAAGTTATGTGTGTGTGAATAAATGAACAAAGTCACATAACAGGTCTTTGAGACATGAGTCTGCACCAGCAGCTGACTGACTAGCTAACAATAAACATCAAACTGGCATTACTTCATGTTTGCCTACTGTACTGTGGCCTCCATTTTCACCCAACATCCTAAATGCATCCATGCTCGCTTTCCTTCCAACACATCACATGTAGAAATGCCATTTCCTGTTATCAGCATACAAATTATCACCAGCAACTGGCTTCTGTCGTAAACTCAAGATCTTCCTATACCATCTAAGCATTCTTGAGCACTCACACTTTTCATGTGACTATATAAAGTGCCCCTGTAGCATTTTCACAATAGTGTCACTATAATAATGAACATTCTTAATAATAATAATATTCCATTATTAGGTAGTCTATAAGCAAAATCGTAACAGATGATGCAAACCATCGAGAGATTGCTGTCCACACGCCGAGTCACTGTCTACGTTGACAACACTGCTGCTCGAGTCGTGACGTGAATGCGAGCTACGCATTGAGGCATTCAGCGCACGGAGAATGTCTCCCTCCTCCTTCCAAGATAATCCAGATACATCCTAAACAATTACACTCTAGTTTACATCATGAGTGACGATCACTGCTGCCAACAAACACACAATCTATACCCTATTATATGGACTTTGAACATATCCTGACGATACGAACTACGTTTTCTATCTTTCATGCGTACTACACAAGTGCTGTTTACTGTGCACCATAATCCCCATGGCACAAAAAATACAGTAATAAAAGGGTTCATTATTCATACTGCCGTTATTGCTTGGTCGTGATCATGATGTACATGGAAAATAATAAGCTGAACATAACGTATATGCTGGTGTTTATTGATAAACATACTACTAACTAGTGTTGTTACGGTATCCCAACTGGAAACCAAAATGTAGGTCTCTTCCTGAGTCCATAAAAAATCAAACCTACGTTTTATGGCTAAATTCTACGGTTTTGCTGACCATCTAAACACTAAAACTGTACAGACTAAAGTTCGCATTTATTCAAGCAAATATTTCGTGAATAATAAAAGTTACACCACTTCTGTCCAACCATGACCACCGCAGAGTTGACATTTCTGCAGTTTCTCGCCAAAATGGGTTATTTTAAGACCTTGTCCATTTAAAAAATTTGCATCCCACAATGCACATGCACTTATGCTAATTTCAGGAGACTGTTGGGCGAAAATTTTCATGCCTTTTAACAACAACAGAACAACAGCAATCATGGCTACAATGCAAATGTAAATAAAAACAAATTTATTTTAACATTGTTTTAAAAGGTTTTGTATACACAGTAAGAACTAATAGCTATTTTATAAATGCATAATAATCATCATTCTTTAATTCTGCATACCTGTTAATTCATAGCACTGACTCTTATAACAGACTACCAGACCAGTTTGCAGTTTATTACCTTTTAATTTAGGGATCAGCCATTCGGAACATCCAAAATCGAATCTGTAATCGCATTTTTACCATGAAACCTGCTGAAACTGACTGTGAACAAAAATTTGGGAACTGTAACAACACCACCAGATTTGTTTTCATGATTTTGGCATTATATAAAATTTTGTCTGTATGTATGTGCCACTCACCGACTTCTTAGTAAAAAGAGTTCTTCTTGGTCGTGCAAGAGCCAATGGCTTTGCAGGAGAAAGTGAACGAGATCGATACTTCATATGACACTTATTTCTCTTCACATCAAATCTACTGGCACCAAACTGCTGCCCAGTGACTGATCTCTCCTGCTTAATCTCTCTTCTATCTGGAAGACTCCGCCCATTACGCAACTTGAGTCCCTTACCACAGAGCGTTGCCATCACTGCTCCATCAGTTTTCTTCACTTCATCACTTCTTTGTACTTTCTTATGGCCACTACCACCTCCTCTACCACTGCAGTCATCCTTTCCTAAGTTTCCAGACTTACGAGTACTCACAGGAAGAATATTCTTCATCTCAGTGTCGGCTTTATTTTTCAGTTCGGCTGATATGAACACTCGGCTCTCTCTGCTCCTTGCCAATGGTCTTTCTACGGCGGCAGATGTTGCTGCAGATGGACGTGGCTGACGTGCAGCAGGATTACTGCTCTGAGACAAACTGCCACTACCATTCACACCACGTCCAGCATTGAAGGCAGACTGCTTTCTTGGCAAACGGCGTACGTGCATGTTGAAATAACGACAGTGTCGCGGAGCTAACACTGAACTGCTGTGGTGTGCAGATACTGGAATCACGTTTGACGAACCAAATGCCAGATGACTACGTCTTAGTTTTCCACCATTCATCCCAGCACACATCAGTTTACTGCTGCTTGCATGTAATCCCAATTTCGAACCATTCTGCTGCTGACTGATAGTCTGGCGAGTGCAGTAGCCATTTCTGGACTTGTGAGAGCCATAAAATGACGAGGGATGGCTAATCACTCTGTCGATCTCACCAGGCATCATTCACATGCACCCCTGTGCAACACACAACTAGAAATGCATGGCAAAGCCCAGCATATAGCCCGCCCGGCATAGCAATGTCACCACTAGCAACTAGTAGTTAAACACAAACATGCTGCCCTTTAGACAATGTAGATAAATAAACCCAAGTGCTGATCGATGCCTGTTGTACACAGTTGAGCCACATTAACTGCAGAAGTACTGGATAGAAGTCCACCAAATTTATATATGATGTACACGTACTATTGCCACTTTACACACACTTCCAAAGCATTTGGAAATGTTAGCGTGACGAATGGAGATTGTAGGCTGATTTTCGCCAAATAACCATACAAAAATACACAAATAAAAAACGTTAAATAATACATTATCTCATGGGTTACTAAACAGAAGTTTACCAAATGTGATGCAGCTGCATATTGCCAGTGTTAATGCCTTATGCAGATATTGCATTCCGTTTTTGAATGCCTGAGCAAAGACTGAAGGCAATCAATTTTGACGTTTGCAAAAAGCCCCCAAATTAATTGGTTACCATAGAAACATCCCTTCAGTGATCTCAAAATGAATGTGAGATTAATCATCATCACACACTCTAATTCACTTTCTGAGGATGGCGTACATCATGTGTCACTGCCTACACCGTTCACATACGGTTGGATTTTCGGCCAAACGATCAGCAGTTCACCTGTGTGCCAGACTGAGATGCCGTGACTAAGCTCACTAATGGCTGCCCTGGATGAGATGTGAACCGGCATGGCAGCGCCAGTACATGCAACAGATGTGCATTGCTAGCCTGCAAGGCATAGTGACGGGGCGTTTTAGTGACGTCACTCACTATGACGTTGTTCTATTGTGGGCGCATGAAAAAAATGACTATGGTTAACCGGTCTTTTTTACACTGTTAACCAGTTCCAGTTAATAGGCAGTCTTAAAAACTATAACCGTAAACCTAACTCAAATGACCTACCCTAATAACCCAAACCAGATTTGAACATTTGTCCAAAAACTTCTGCCTACACAGGTGCTGGCCACGTCAACTGTCAATCAGTACTCTGTCTAGTGTCTACATACAATGTTAATGACTTCACGGCGTCGAGTACATGTGGCTGTTCTGAGCTATCGTCATTTTGTTTTGTAATTTTTCACTTATAATGCATTGGCTATTTTTATTGACGTTGTTGTGTTCGTCGTAATGTCGCCATTGTCACCTCTGTTACCATCATCAATTTGACTGCTGCAACTTCTGCTACAAATGCCAGGTAAGAAAAACCTAATCTAACATCTGACCAGTGCTGGAAACCAGCATTTTTGCGATTTAATACCAAGGGAAGAGCACCTCATTAATATATGTACGACACAAAAACCAACTGAAAATGCAATAGGCTAATTACATGTATAGCTGTTAAGTGTGTTATGTCTATGGGTACTGGGAGTGAACTGAGTGGATTTGTCTTTAAGCACAATGGTTTTAAAAATACCACTGAGCATTCTATTGCTTTGCTTGTTGCTTTTTTTGTTGCAATCCAATACGCCTTCACTGATCCTGGTACTGGAACACTAAACACTTAGAAAACAGCTAAATCTTGCATCTCCAGTTGGTTTTTGAGTCTTATATATATTTATAAGATACTCTACAGTTGGTTGATTGTTTGGGGTTTAATGGCGCTTTTAACACAATTTAAGTCATATCGTGCCTTTAAGGTAAATACTATATTGTAAAGATACTCTACTCTCGGTACTAAGTCACAAGAATGCTGGTTTCCAACATCAATCATACAGGTGACATTAATCCAGCAAACAGTAGGTTAATGCTGTGAATTACGGTGAATTCTAAGGACTGAACAAATTGGACATCCTGTGAGCTAGTTTTTGGAGGCCTTTGGACGGGATTTTTGACACGGGCCTTAGCATCCCTGATGATAGCCCAATTCACCAACAAACTTGTTATTTGTAACATAAATTTTCTAACAACAACGTATTTTTTATATTTATCAAAACAAAACCAAGTTTTCATGTAGACAGAGTTTGCAATTCGGGCACAGGCCTTCAGTTGTCACTGTCAGTGAAGTTTTCGAATATGCAAACTCTGTCTGGTGCCCTTATAAGATTGGAGATATTAAAGAGATTGAAAAAGTACAAAAATGAGCAACCAAACTTATCATTAACTTGAAAAATATGTCTTACACAGACAGGCTTAAACATCTAAAGCTTCCAACATTAAAATATAGAAGACTGCGGGGAGATATGATAGAAGTTTTTAAAATAACAC
>Ga0209782_1000156_pt1 | contig 26768 bp, 14 predicted proteins | sample WorMetmaBAHAMAS1_FD_187390 | JGI IMG/M metagenome (GOLD analysis project Ga0209782, IMG submission 187390) | Marine gutless worms symbiont microbial communities from Max Planck institute for Marine Microbiology, Germany - Inanidrilus... | ecosystem: Host-associated > Annelida > Digestive system...
GGTTACGGGCCTGGGTGGGGTCAAGGAATCGAAAGTCGGTCCAGTAACTTCAGAGTTGTCAGGGCTTATATGTGAATGCCAGGTACGACACGGCCAAAAATTGGCGCATTTAGTCGAATATCTCCAGATATACTGGACCGATTTTTGCAATCTTTTCACCTAATGAAAGCACTCTAGGCCTACATGCAGATGATGGATCTATACCTCATTTTCCAATTTTTCAGTTGACGTTGACATGGCAACCAAATAATGTTGCAAAAATGTTATCATTCGTTGCACTAGTGCTAGAAAACAAATTGCAATATCATGGTCAAGCTGTGCGCATTAACAGCGGAGATAGACAATTGGGCTACATCGTCTAAAAATTTGGTGAACTTTTGCCTGGTAACTCCAGAGATGGCAGGGCTTATTTGCGTATGTCTCGTACGACACATCCAAAAACTGGCGTATATAGTTGAATATCTCCAGATATACTTGATCGATTTTCGCAAACTTTTCACCATATGAAAGCACTTTACGTGCAGATGATGGATATGTACCGTATTTTATAATTTGTGAAGGGACGTTGCCATGGCAACCAAATAATGTTGCCGTAATGAAGGCAAACTGATACTACATGCATTCTTTGCATGTTCGCCAGATAGTAGCACGGTTATTTTCACTAGGCCAACTACTTGCTAGGGGGCGACACTGCGGCGCCGAGCGGGCTATTCGCTAGGCTTTTTTCTTCTTTTTTCACTTGAGACAAATTATCTCAGGATCTACTGGACCAATTTTCGCGATCTTTTCACCAAATGAAAGGTATTTGCGTGATTTTTCTCGATTGGGACCTATTTTTTATTCCTTTAGGGACGTTGCAATGGCACCCGATTTGGGGCAAAATTTGCGAAATGACCTTTATTCAACACGCTGGCATTTTGCAAAGGATTCAAATAACTCAATTCCGATTTAGAGGTGCTAAAGGGCACAATTTTTGCTACATTCTGTGCAATTTTGGTGAAGCGATATCAGTCCGCTAACCCCAAAAATCACGCAGGGTGTTTCTGTTCGATGCCCTTGGAAGACGGTCAATTTTGACGTCTGCAAAAAGGACCCAAAGTTAATCGGTTACCATAACAACGTCTTTTCAACTACTGCAAAATTAAATTATTTCAGTTTTTAGCACGACGTTCCCCCTGCCCCATATGGATCGACGCCCCTGCTTTCTTCACTCTTTGCTCTGGCATTTCCAAACAAAATGCTACGTCGTTTTGTAAATGCACGGATTATAGCTACACTAATGCGGTAATACCTCTAGATCGTGTGAAATTTTGGTGAAGATCAGTAACTTCCGAGTTTAAGACAGCAAAAATTGAAAATCTGCCGCGACTTGGCTGCAATTTGACGATCATCGTTTATTTGGCACACTGACGTTCTGAAACGGATTGGAAAATCAAAATTTTGATTTCAGCAGGTTAATCAGCAATCAACTGTACATCTTATGAAAATTTGGTGAGATTTGGGCTAGTGACCTCAAGAGTTTTAGGCAAAAGAAGTTGTATGGCCGGAGTCGATAATTGTTACCACGATTAGTTCACCTATTTTTGCTATGGGGTGCGGCTGTTAGGCACTCAGGTGATCAATAAGTAGTGTTTTTCACAAGTATTTGCTAGGGGGCGACATTACGGTGCCGAGCGGGCCATAAGCTAAGTAAGTAAGTCAGAAGATTTATACACGGCGCTCCTAACAGAAATGTTACAGCGCCACGGTCTCAAGATCCAAACAGAATAGTCTTGAGCAACCCTTTAAATTGTCTGAGACTATCACACTGTACGTCGTAGATGTGGTACGTGGCAGCCTGTTCCATAGACGTGAGCCAGTGGACGCAAAACACCGGTCACCAAAAGTGTTATTGGCACGTCGAACGACGCACATCACTGTGTCCGTCGATCGAAGTCGGCGTGTGTGAACGTCGGAGGTCAGCTGGCAGTCGTCAGCCAGATATGCCGGTGCTAGCTGGCCGGTTAAACACTGAAAAACCAGGACGGCGATCTTAAACGTCACTCGATGACGGACGGGCAGCCAGTGAAGTTGTCGCAGGATTGGCGAGATGTGATCGCGGCGCGGCGATCTGGTTATGAGTCGCGCGGCTGCGTTCTGGGCCGATTGTAGGCGACACATGATCCCATCATGCAGATATGCCATGCAGCAGTGCATTGCAATAATCCAGTCGACTGGATATAAATGCCTGCACCAGTTTCTTGGCAGCATCCGCTGACAGAGACCCCGTTACCGGACGTCGGACGAAGCTGTCGTAGCTGGTAGTAGCCACTGCGACAGACAGCGGCAACATGTGCATCCAGCGATAGCTGGCTGTCGATGATGACGCCAAGGTTGCGTGCTGAATTGACGACTGTCACCACGGTCGACAGCAACAGCACGTCTCTAGTCTTTGCTATGCATTTCTAGTTTTATCTCAGTGTTTGCAGTGCATAATTCAGATGCGAACTCTGAGAAAACACCCGGCACGCACGATTGAGGCCGTTTATAATAGCAACAACGATAACCTCGGTCCCGTCCATATTTAAGTTTTAGCCTAGGTTTTAGCATTTCCTGTTTATGATCGCGCGTAATGTTTGTGTTTTTATATCTTTTATTGCATTGGATAGCTGCATTTAATTATTGAACGGAATAAAACTGACGACAGCAATATATATTGAATAGTATGTCACTTACATGACGCTAATCTATTGGTCATTGTTTGGTTCGACAGCTACCGGCTGATGATACTCATGGACTGATGCTACACACACGGCTAGTAAAGCGAAGTGGCCGTCACACTGCTGGCCGTGCATGAGATTATTAGCCACAGTTATTTATGCATCACCTACGGCGCTATGTTGCCTTGATGTTTTTCTGAATAAGTGAAAATGAGCGATATGAAGGATAATGAGGTTGATTACAAAACACGTAAAAGTTATAAAATAGAAAAAAAACTTAATCCTGCCGGGATTCGAACATAGAAAACGCAGCACTGCAATACAGTGTGCTCCCAGCTGAGCTACAACTCTGGTCGGTGAACTTGTAGCAAAACAGCTGTAATAAATCTACATATTAACATTTACATGTCATTTTTATAGAACGCCGGGCCAGCCATGACAATAGACACTTTGAAATTTTATATAAATACATTTACTGATACTAACTTTCTATAATTGTATAGCATGTGTAGTATGTCACACGTTATAATAATAACGTGATGATGATGATTATGGATACCAAATGACCTGACTTGGGAACTTGGGACTGTAGTCACAGTAACATACTCCAAGTTAACGAAATGGTATGGATGGACTTAGATGTACGTCAACTTTTATTCGTCGATTGCAAGTTTTTCAAACGGGATGTTTTGTAGTGCAAGATTTTTATACCAACAAATGCATCGCGTGGTCTGTCTGCAACAGGAGAGTTTCTAGTGTATGCTGGTTTAACACGTGATATATCAGCATCAGGATGACAAATTATTCCTCAAGTGGGTGTGGTCACGGTCATGCAACATGTTTAAATTAACACTGCAAGATAGAGACATTGGCTTAGTTACCATAGAAGATTAACAGGAACTTATATATGGCCTATCAAATGGCATGAGTGAGTTTGACTGTCACACTTTTTTGTTTGAAACCTTTGTAATACGGTATGCCCATTAGTTATATAGCACATTTCAACTGTGCAGCCTGTCTAATAGCACCAATTGCGATGATCTTGGATGTATTTGTAGGTCATTCATCGATTGCAAGCTTTTTCTTATGGGATGCTTCATTTAGACAGTGTGAGTATTGGTGTTGGTGTAGGCCCCCAACACTGACGAGGGGAGCTTGACCTGTGCCAGTTACAGGCATATTGGCACAGGTCCAGCTGTCATCCTGATTAGCAGATTGTTTTTACCGCACGATGCTATGCTAGTGCGGTATATGCTGTCGTCATGTGTCTGTTTGTCTGTATGTGTGTGTCACTCACACTCTGGTTACGAACTGGTGTTACACAAAAATGGCTAGGCGAGAAATAATATTTGTACACTGTACTTAATTATACATCCTTATTTTCTACACAAAATTATCTAAATTGGTTGATGAGTGTCGAAGATATAGCAAGCCAAAGCAGACACAGTAGATAGCATGACTGAAAGCACCCATCTCTGGGGTTCATGTTTCCCCAGGTAGTGGAGAGACATTAGTTAGGAGAGGTGGGATAGCAAATTACCATTCGATAGCATACTCACTCAGCAATATCTGTGCCAAAAATTAGCGAAATCGGTTAATGTGCATTGAAGTTATAGTATGCAACGTCGGTGTCATTTTTTGAGACACAGTGTAGACAACGAATCAATTAAGTGGAATTTGAGCCTTATAAATATGTGGTAATAACTGACATTTTTTGGTCTGCATTGCAATTTGCTATTGACCAACGCTCGTTGCCTGGTAATTATACTTGGTGGGCCGTGCAATATGGTCTCTCTGCAATAGCAGAACTTATAGTTTGGTTGCAGTTGTAGAAAATGGATACGAAGGCATTGATTGCACGGATGTCTGACAGTGACCTTGCAAAGCGGTTGAAGTCATTAAATGAAGATATTGGTCCAATAACACCAAATACTAGGCCACTTTATGAACGGAGACTTTTGAAACATCTTGTTCTCGAAGAAGCAGCATCATGTACCATACCGTACACACCACAAAATACAGATGACACGTGCTCGTCAGGAACACTTGGTGACGGTAAATGCAAAATAGTGAAAAATGATGAATCTTGTCACGTGAACGGACCTGATGCTTTTGTGCCATGTGGAGTTTCAAATGGTGGTGACATGCTCAGTGATGCAGCAGATTCTGCGGTATTTTTTGGAGTACAGCTACAGACTGATGCTGCACAAAGCTCTGGTGAGGATGGCTTGCTGATAATTTCACTTTACTGTGTTGCATTTGAAATTATAGCTGTTTGTTTATAAGCTAGCAAAAGAAGCTGAAGAGATACATTGCATAGCCAGCAACACACTGTTGTCTACAAGCAGAAGCTGTAACTATAATGCTTTTATATATGCTGTACGTCATTATTAGCTAAGCATATGCCAAATCTGCATTCTGCTCATTTTTTGCTTGCATTATATTTTGTAGTATAGTTCTTATCTGTTGTTGCAAATTATTCATTATTATGAACTGCTTGTAGGCTGCCATGTATTTACAAACAAAGATGATGCCGTTAAATTAATTAAGGAAAAGAAAGGTGGTCGTTTTAAAGCCTTCAACAAGCGAATTGAGGCAGAAGAATTCAGTATGAATAACTCTGCTCACAACTGTTCAACTCACACTATTGAGACGGTATCATTTTTTTGTTAAATTAAGTTTCTGTTGTGTTTACATTTTGTTACTATTTTGAATGCCATAATAATACAAGAGGGCCTAGCAGTGGCTAGCATAGTGCAAGATGATCCCTCCACTCTTCCCGGCGATGATCCCTTCCCTCGCGCCCGCATGCACCGCGACCACAATGCGCGGTAATTTGGGATTGGAATTTGAAACCTAAATTTGCTATAATGCGTCAATGCACTTTCGTCACACACAGACGGACACTGACATCGTAGCATAAGTGCGAGATGTATATATTAAAGAATGTCAGAACAAAACTTGCAAGTAACCTGGAAATAAATGCCTGAGAAGAAGTCTCTATTGTAAGAACTTGCATGGAGCATACTGTTGGCTGTATTGGGCACATTAGCAGTTATTAATTTTGTACATACTCTTCAAGACTAACTGTATGCTCATTCTGCTGCAAAAACTATTTCTCTGAAGTGTATCACAGTATATAAATATATTAAACATAATCTCACCTGTTAAGTCAGAAGAGGAAACAAATATCTATGTACCACGCTATCTGTTGTCGTGGCTGGTTTACGTAAAATTTGTCCATCGGATGCGATTATATTTACAGACAAACAAAATAACATGTTCATCATCAGCATTCTTCACCATTTTGCAAATTTAACATTATCTTGTCAGACACCATAGATGAAGGTACACATGCGATCTGCAAGTCATCAATTGTTAAAGGAATCAAGCAGCAACTGGGTGAAGTCTAGTAAAGCACGTAATGCAACATTTGAGTGAAGTGATGCGATTATTTGTGTTCATGTTTTTGCCATGCAGAAGCATTAATTAGGCAAGGATGGAAATAAAGCATGTTTTGACTGCTTCTCAGCAACATGCCTGCCAAAAATTATTGTGTGTATATAATGAAGTTATAGTAAGTCTAAGGTGTGACATTCTGGACACAGTATTTAACTACTTCTGGTTACTACTTATAGGGGTTTTGTTTCAGTTTTTGTTATTACTGTACCACTGTGCCTGATATGTTGAACAACATTGTTATTTTGTTTACTATTTAATGTTTGATAAATACAGCAGTATTGTATGCTATATGTTATGTCATAAATTGAAAATGCTGTATGATGTCACATGTTGGCTGGTGTTATTTAGTTTGCATGCGTATTTAGCTACTACTTATTAAAACTTGTCAATTTTCAGAGCGAGCCTACACGACCAGCACCAAGTGAAAGTAGCAGTTTTCGCAGTTTGAGGATCCAGGATTTATTCCCATTTCGTTTTGCTATTGAAGCAGAAGATGTTGACAAAATTTTGAAGTTGGTGTGGTCAAATCCTCGCTACTTGATTGGAAGTGGTGATAACCCAACTATATTACAGGTATGATTGTTAAAAGTTGGACTTACTGTGGTTTAAAAGGTAAAGTTTTCCCATAGTCGTTACCGAGTGTTGTACAGGCAGTCAGCCCGCAGGTGACTTTGAGCCAACCACCCGACGGTAGGTTGTCATTACTTTCCGTCAGGCCTGTGGTTACCTCCATAGCTTTCACCAGATGGCGTCACCTGTACACGGTAGCACACATACTGTGGTTAATTGACTAATATTCCAATTGTTATACCCAGTGTAAAAGCTATTCATTGTGCTGCTATTATCAAGTGGTGTGCAATATCTTGTTCAGTAATGTTCACTGGGATGTTTTTAAATTACAAATTATTATATCTGCATTGTGCTACTTGTACTAGTGTATGATGTTGATGACGTGTTGTGATTATTCTGTGCATAGGAAGGATTTCGATACAATGCGCTGCACATATGTGCGGCAAAGAACAAGCCAAAGTCGTGCAAGTTGATACTGGAGATGCTTGAGGATCCACGTCTCATGCAGTTGTTATATCCCGATGATACATCCGAAACTCGTGAAACTCGCGTTGATTTTTGCTTGGATCTGTACCTGAATACACCTGATAAAAATGTGGGTATTTACTTTTTGTGTGTCATTACTTTGTTGTTTTCCACTTACCTTTTTTTGGTTAGTTTAGTTTGTTACATACAGATTATTGCATTGTTATTAGCCTACTGTTGTGTTGTCTGTTCTTTCTGGTTTTAGAGGCTGAATATTGTAGGACTGTTATAAGCAGTCTATCACTTTTAGATATTTTAATGTTCTTTTAAATTAGTTTTTAGTACACTTATGCTACGAGTCTGTTGTCTGGTGACATTGTTATGAGCTGTTGCCTTTATTGCACTGGCTGTGTCTATAGCAGTAAGCTTAAAGCAATGGCTTGATGTCGTCTTTCTGTCTGTTCTTTGTTCAAACAATAATGCGGATACACCAGTAACAGCATTATGTCGGCAGACATGATGCATGGTCATGAAAACCCAGCAATGGCTTAGCGTTTACTGATGCTAATGCATCACTGAGTATGTAGCCCTCTCTGAGGGCTAGTACACTTAAATAATGGTCTGGTCTTCTTATTAGAGTAAATGTCTGTCTAATGTCTATTGTCCTGTGATGTTTCAACCAAATCTACTATTCATTTAACAAGAAGCATTTGAAAAATGTTGGGCCCATTCGCCACTGCGAGCCGCCGCACGCCGCCTGTTCTACATTGCCATTCACCAGGTGTCACTACTGTCGCATGCTGCCACTGTCACACGCTGCTTGCTCATCGATGTCCACAACAACATCAACAACGACAACGCGTGACAGTGACAGAGGGGACCGCTATGGCCCCATAGAATGGGCCCAATAAATGCTGGTAAATCTTTGTGTTGTGTGCACAGCTGGGAGAAACTCCTCTGCATTTTGCGTGTAAATTTGGTTTTGTGGAGATGGTGGCTCTTCTTGTTAGTCATCCAGGAAGTGACAAACAGCTGAAGAATGTTGATGGACTTGTGGCAAAAGAGGTATGTCTGTTTGTCTTACTTACTGATTGGTTTTTTTTGGTTATAACTTAACAAGAAAGATTCACTTTAATATTAATTGTACTTATATTGTGTTTACTGTTTTCATATTGTGTATGTCTGATGCATGCTGCACTTTTGTGTTAGGTTATGTGCAGTCGTGTAAGAAATGCATCCACTGAAGTGAAGCAAAAGATCTTAGCTTTATTTGAAAGTATGTTTTTCATATCAATATCATCATGTTTTAGTGTATTTATTTATGTAAATTGCAAAACTAGTTTTTGTATTGGTAAACTGTGCTACTTGGTTATCATTATACTGGTTTGTTTTTCCTGGAGTTATTCGAGCTTAGGCCAGGCCTTCAAGAAATTAACCTTCAGGATTTCCAGAGCAGGATTTTACTGGCTGTATGCACTGCTCATGAATGTCATTTCTATTGACAAGTGAAACATATTTTGATTTTAAAAAGTGAAACAGTTTTCTGTTGGTCCTTAGTCTGGTGTGGATTTAAGTAAACAGTTAAGCAAATATATGATGTGGAGTTTGTGCAGGTGACTACACCTAAGAGCATCTTTTTAATAATCCAGATGTGCCAGTTGCTGTTAGTAATGGCATGTTGGAACTTAGAAAATTGCTGTAATAATATGCACCAAAAACTCTGGTTCTTAACTGGCGTGCTAGCTAATTAGCACAGGTTGACATGTATAATAAATGATGTAGCGGTGTATAATGACCGGAAAACATTTGTGTTTTGTAGACAGTTAGCGAATTGACTGTTGTTGTGTCAGATCTGTATTACGTGAGGGTGGTTGGTACGGTGGACAATTCACGTCCCGCGAAAGTCACCGCACCGTGGACGCCAAGCAGCAGAAACACAGATCACGTTGATTCGACCTCACCATTTAAATGCCTCTCGTTGGATGATTCGTTGCACGGCAGTCCACGGGAATCTCCTGTCACTGTGAAGGCCTATGCCGGTCCAATGTCGTCATCACAGGCCAGTAAAACTGCAATCACTTGTGGCACTGAAATTTAACTTGTTTGAGTGTTCAGTTCAATTTTTTCTGCAACTTTTGGTGGGAGTACTGTTTTCACTGTTGTTTGTTAGCAAGATATTTTTAAAAGTTATGGGTTTATTTTATAATTAAAATTAGGGGAACAGGAAAATTGCGGACCATTGGAACTGTGCAGTGATTTAAGTTCCAGAAGTTTATAATAGCACATTTTGTATGTGTTTGTGATGAAATTTATTTTTTTTTTATTATGCCAGAATGCATCACATAAAACACACACATACACAGCACAATGAAAGCAAGAACAAAAACTTGAGACTACAAAAGCATCGAATAGTTTGATTTCAGAGCTAAAATGAACGGTTATGGTTATATTATTATTATTATTAAGGACATTTATATAGCGCAAAATTGCCGATATAGATATCATACTTGGCAGCTAAGGCTCTCATATTAACATAACATATTGAAGCAAGCAAATTCAATAAACTATTTCCGTTACAATACAAATATGAATAACCCCAAGAATGACTTTCCTTTTATTATGTCAGCTCCGCTTAGTCTTGTTACAGTGCACACTTTATGTCTATATATGCAGTATGTTTCGTACCATAATCTGGATTTTCGTGGAATTTATTGTCTGATAACAAGAAACTGTTGTGCTGATAGGAAAGAAAACCTTATCAATGATACTTCTTCGTACTGTATCAGATATGATGATGTAGCACACTTTATATGATGTCATGAACTTTTGTCACATCATTGGTGGCTAGTGACATGAATCTAGGTGATGCTTCGGCAGATATGTCAGTGAACATTAGAGACAGCAGCTGGTGGACAGTGATCACAGGCAGAACTGAACCCTTTGGCAATGTACGTTTAGGGTACTTGTACTCTAGAACTGTCACGAAGGGGTCAACAGTCCATTTGTGCATGAACAAGGATAAAACCAATGGGTGATAATGATTTTCTTTCAGTGCTTTGACACTGTTGTTCGGGTAAGAAGAAGGTTATTTGGCCATACAACCTGTGAGATGTTTATCCCCAAAGTTCCCTTTCCAAACAAGTGGAGAAACAAACGTGACGGGAAGAACTGGTTAACTTGAGTTCATCTGGCCAGCAACCAGTGACGTGGCAGTGGTGGTGGAGGTATGACTGATAAAATTAGCATGAGGCCAGTTATAGTGAATTTTTACTGGCTGTATTATATAGTGAAGAATGTTTGCTGATGACCTTGTAACCAGGCTGAGCAGTTTCACCACCTGTGGGTGTCACCAGGAGCTGTGGCAAAAGAGAATCGGCGAAGATACATTCAGATTAGGAGAGGTGATAGCAGAAAGGGTCTGGAAAGGATCGGTCGGTATGTATCTACAGAGTATACCAACCTTTGCGTCTCCTTAATTTTTGGCCCATATTAATAAATTATTTTGCTGATGTCAATGTCTTCTCGGCACGACTCACTGCCTTCACCCATGCTGTTGCCAGCTGGATGCAGTCGAATAGACTTCAGCTGAATCGCGACAAAACGAAAGTTATGTGGTGTGCAACAATAAGATGCCAGCAACAACTACCCAAGTCTCCACTGTCAGTTGATGGGACACCGATCAATCCAGTTTAATCGGTTCGTGACCTGGGTATCTTCGTCGACGCCGATCTAATGATCCAAACACACGTTCAGTGAACGGTCTCTCGCTGCTTTGCAGTTCTCAGGTAGCTGCGCTCAATTCGCCGTTCATTTCTGACATCTATGCTTCAGACTTTAATAGTATCTATGGTACTATCAAGGCTGGACTATGGCAATGCCGTCCTGGTTGGTCTTCCAGTACACAACCGTCAGCTACAGTCAGTCATGAATGCTGGAGCATGGCTTGTTTACAGCCTATGTTTCTCGGACCACATCTCCGATGCTCTAGTCAGCCTCCACTGGCTTCGGTCACCCGAGAGAGTGATGTTCGAGGTTGCTGTGCTGATGTTCAAAGCCATACATGGATCAGCACTAACATACCTGAGTAGACTGGTTCATGTCACAGAACTACCTTAATGTCATTCCCTCTGCTCCACATGTTCTAATCTTCTGCTGGTAATTGTCTTGCTGGTTCCATTTATCAGACTGTATACTGTCGGCATCCAGACATTCCCTGTTGCTGGCCCGTCTATCTGGAACAATCTGTCGGACACTGTGACTTCAGCTTCTACTCTGTCTATGTTCCGCCAGCGACTGAAAACCTATCTGTTCTCGCTTTCCTTCCCTGATATTATACTGGACCAATATACTTTCCTCATCGACAGTGGTTCCGGAAGTGATTTACGTTACTTCGACCACTCAAAAAATTTTTGATTGATTGATTGATTTGTAGTAACATTTTAAAATAGCATTTAGTTCTGCACAAAATGACAATGCATGCTGTGATATGTTAACCTATATTGATTAACAAATTATCAAAATGATCAGATAAGTAATATCTGGTCTCCAGAATACAGCATCGGTGTGGAAAACCTTGAAAAGTCGGGGAATGGATTAAAAGTCGGGAAGGTCAAGGAAATATGTGGATACTGAACATTTGCACCATTTGAGCTGCAGTACTGGGCCCAAGAGAGCATTATGCTGGTTATTGTGGACACTTATTTGTGTGTGTTTCATATCCAGGGTCTTGCATTTTTAGCCATAAACACTAAGAAATTTTAAGCAACACCCCAAAAACATGAAAATACCAGCAGCATATCTATTTCCTGCATCAGATATTTTTCACATTGACTTGGGTTAATTAGTAATCCACCGATCCAATGCAGCCTTGTTTATTGCCTGTTCACTTTCCAGATCAGATGTCATGCAAGCCAAGTAGACCTATGTTTAATTTGTGTTTTAATTTGTCTTGTGATACAAAGATGACATTGGTAACACTGTTGAGAATGTTAACATCTTGAAGTCCAAATTTCCTAGTTTCTGTCGGCAAGCATGTGTATTCAGTAAAACACAGTTGGCACACAGTTATCATCTGAAGGTGTCAGCTAACACGGGTTGACAAGCATAAGGGACGCTGAACGGTCGTGTGTGTGTTGTCAGTTGGTCTTATGAGTTCGTTGGTACGTGTCTGGTTTTATTGTGTTGGATTTATTTTTTAAGCAGTAACATGAGTGATTGGCTGGGAACAACTTTTCTTCAATGACCTGTTTTTTTGTGTTACAGGTAGTCAGTTTGTCCCATAGACTATTAAATATTCTCTAGACTTCTTACGTCCAATCACAGCAGCAGAAGCGTTTGAAGCCGTCGATTGGCTAGCAGATCTTCCCCAACGAACATGGCTGCAAGCCACTGGCCGCAAGCAGGCCGGTCGAGTGACGTCATTTTGTTGAAGTCAACAGACGCAATCTCGGCGGCGGCCATGTTTGTTGGGGATTGTACGATAGCTTCATCTTCACTGGCTGGCGCGTCCACTTGACTATCTTTCTCTGCTTGATCCAGTGCAGGATAATTTTAGCATGTTCTTACAGGCTACATCGTCTACCAGCTACCCCCACCAAGGGCATCAAAGCAGTGAATGGAATTCAAAAGCGCTAACCCAAAACACGGAAGATTATTCACTGGTATCATTCAGCTCGTGAGGAAAGGGACGTTGCTTTCTTTGTACCAGATGTTCAGTACCAGTATCCATGTAACTATAGATAATGATGCTTGTTCTTCGTTTGAATGCAGTCGTAATCCTACACTAAATAAGGCATGATGCTTTCCTCGGATCATTAACATGGAATTTAGCATACAGCTTTTATGAATAGTTGATGTTGCTGTTGTTGTAGTGAGATCTCGCGCAAGATGAAAGTGCCGTGGTGTGAATACTGGGAATTTCTCAACACTGCTGTCGATATCGAGTCAGCCGAGGGCCTGCAGCAGTTTGAAGTGTACTTGCGGAAACGTCTGAGAGAACTGATTGATAGGCGTGCAGCCGAGCTTGAACGACGTGAACTGCTGCAGAATACTTCAGTTTGTCAGCTAATGCAGTTGCTGAATCTGTCCGACGGTTCGCTAAGGCATTCTAGTCAACTTGAAACTAGTGGCAGTCACAACAGCGGTATTTCGCCGGATGTAGAAGTGGAGCAGGCTGTTTGTACCACGTGGCCACCATCGCTCGCCAGACTTCTGCCGCACGGTAATGTTGCTGCCGAAGTGACAGAAAATTCTGTATCCGAAGAATCGAAGAAATTGCCGGGACAGTTTCGAGATGAAGAGCTGATAGATGGAAGTGATGACATTGTCAGTGACAATAGAGCTGACAGTGTGTCAGCTTGCAGTTCAGACAGCTTCCACACGGCAGATAATGATTCCGACTTTGAGTTTGATTTGGCTTCTGATTGGCCAGATGAGTTCGACTGGCAAGCTGTTGAGCCGTTGTTTATTTATGGGTGAGTTGTGATCTTTAGTTTTATAGCCTACTCTCTTCATCACATTTGGTTCTTCCACGTCTGTGCGATGTTTAGTTACAGTGAAATAGAGATTATTCTATTATATGTTTTACTTAGGATATTTTCAACAAGTAGCATGATATCAAGTAATCACATAATAGCCGTTTAAGAAATTTTTAACTTATGAATAAGCTGAAATACCAAACAGTAACATGTGTCTGTTTTTTCCTGTGTGATATGACTTGTGCACAATGATATGAAATATAGTTGTCTTTCTTATTTGCGGAATGTCCATTGTGATGTAATCGGTTAATACAAATTAACTTAAAAGTGCCAAAATGTCACGTATAAACGGTGTAAATGTTGCATCTCATTAGTATTCCTAAATAAAATATTAATATAACTGATGGACACACGATAGTTTACAAATGAAGAGCAGTGTCAGTGACAGTGCAGCTGATGGTGTGTGTGGGAATTGTTGCCCTATATTTTATTATTTTTGCTATTCTTACATTATCTGTAAATTGACTGTGGATGCATTGATTATGGTATAGCGAGCAGCCATGCAAGACAGACGCTGATGTCATACGTGCTCTTGACACAACGCACATCTCACCAAATGATTATCCTTTAGTTCACCAGTGGAGAAATAATGTGCTCTCGTATCCGGAAAATGTACGAAATGGGTTAGTATTGATTGTACTTGTAAATTTCTTTTTATGTCGTATCGTACATTACTGCTGTCATTGAGGTTTGTTTTAATTTCCGGGAAGTTTTTAGCACTGTAGCTGGTAATAGATTTGTTTTTGCGTAATGATGGAATGTGTGTACACCACAATCCACCGTCACCACTTGCGGCCATTTTCCAGATGAACCTGAATTAGCAGTTTCTCTCGGTTTTCTTTATCCACTTCTCGAAGAAAAACTTTAGGATAAGTAGCATTCAGTGTGTATGGTCCAGATGCCCTTCTATCTCTGAACTAATAGTGTAAAAGTACAAAACGTAAACCCCAACCAGCATCCTGGCCTCATCTTTTCTGCATCTTCCACCAGACTCCTGCTCCTTTTATGCATCTGACGTGTAAAAAGGGAAATATGTGATATGTGTTACATGTATGTTGTTCTTATATGGTTTGTGGTTTTAGTGATGGCTCTTAAAGAAGAATTTTTGTCATTGCTGTTATGTATGTCCAATAGAGAGCATCTGAGCAGTTATTATTGTCAGGAGGGAAGATAGTCAGAACTATTCTTTGCTGTATTGTGAGTAAGTAAGTACACAGCACACAGACTGTAGCAGTTAGCAACCAGCCTCACCACTACACGAACTCATATGCCATATGGGATCACCCTGTGTTACCTGTCACCTGGCAGATGTGACATCCCCAGGGACGTAACCAGGCATTGGCTTGGGGGGGCTTCAGCCCTCCCAAACTAAATGTTAGCCCCCCCCCCCAAACAGAGTTTGCAAATTTTGATATTTCTGTGTGAAAGTGCACAAAAATGCATTATTTCACACCAAATACCTAAAAAAATTTCTGGGTATGGGGCACAGCCACCTCCTCAGACCTCACTCCCACTTGGGAGATGTACACCCACTCCTTACATCCTACCCCCTAGACACCTGCGGCACCTGAACTCCTTCGGCTCTTGGTCTCGGTGCCTCAGTGGCTTAAGCCCCCCTCCCACTGTAAAAATCCTGGCTACGTCGCTGGACATTCCTACCCTTACCCTAGCCAATTAATCTGTTAATTCTTGGCTGGTTACATGCCGAGGTGGTATATATCAGCCTGAAGACAAGTCACCAATCCCAGTACTAAACTGCTTCAGTGTAGAGTAACTTTTTTTGCGTGACAAACAACTTTACCACTACGCCAAACTGCCAGCTGTGTATGACAGTTAGTCACAGTGATGCACAATAGTATACACACACAGAGATGAGCAGATCTTAAATTTGCATGTTGGTTTTCATTATTTTGTATGTTTAAGTTTGGTATTTTGTGTATTTTTGTGTTAGCTTCTGTCATTTTGTTCTTGCATTGCTTGCTTTTGTTGCATTGAGTTTAATTCCTAAAATAGTAAACCAAGCGATTGGCTGAGAATAAAAGAAAGTTTTTGAAATGACCTCTTTTGTGTTGCATGGCACGTAAAAGCTGAACTTGATTAATAATACATGGCACAGCCTATTCGCCTTCCGGAGCTGATGAGTGACCAAATGTTTGAGAATTTTAAAATATGTTCAGTGAGTGACTGCTTGTGACCTTGCTGTTTTTCTCCTCCTAGCCGATGAATGTGAGAGTTCTGTTTTTTTTTTGGTGTTTACTGGTAATAATCCTATACACGTACTTGCAATTCAGTCCGTCATACGTATGTTTTCATGTAGGTGGGTTCCTGAAGAACGACTAAAACATTGCTCATCTCACAGTCAGCGTGTGTATTCATCGACGCCAACTCGTGATGAGAGTTTTAGTGATCTGGATGTGTCAGATAGCAGCTTGTTAGACGAAAGTATCTCTGAACCATCGCTGCGTCCAGTCAGTCTTTGGCAGCGATGACACAATGCATTCTGCAGTGCCTTATACTGGATTTTAACGATTGATTTATCCTTTATATGTTTTTAGCAGTGGCTTTTAAATAATTTTTATTATAATTATTAAGGATGCCTAGTGACTGCTTGTGTTCACCTGCGCTTTTTTACTGTTCCAAGCTTATGAATGTGTGAGTTCTCTGTTTGTTTTAGGCATTTACTTGTATAGTCCCCATACTTGCCATTCCGTCACTCATCTGAGCACTATTTGCTGCTGCTTTTAACCTGGCCTGTGTCACTGTATATGTGTGACATTTGCGGCTTTCTGTAATTTTTATATTTGCAGTTTTAATAGCATTTAGCTGACATCTATAGAATGCACAGGCATCATTCTGTGGGTGTGCATGATTGAAATACTTAAGCGGACAGCAAAATTTCTTTTTATTGAATTTGCAATGTTGTATTAATTTTGAAAGTTTTCTGGAGTCTTAAAAAGGCATAGTTCATGAAGCATGTAACTACTGAGCAATCTTCACTGAAATTCATGCTGCTTGCATGAAACTAGGTCCTAAGCACCATATAAAACAGATTTGGCACACCTGTCACCTATCCAGAAGTTCTGTACAGCAGACTGCAGGAGTGCTACCATTGTGAGACCCAAGAATTGCATGTTGTTTATAGTATTTAGTGGCATGCTTACCTTTCCTTCTGTTGGGTTCATAGCATACTTGAAATATCCTTGGAAATTATTAATTTCTATCTTGAAAGTACTTGTAAACAAATATGGTTCTTGAAAGTCTTAATTATAAGGTATAGTTCTTGATAATAGCATTTTGGCACTACTGCAATTTCTGTAAGCTAACATTTTATGCGTTTGTGTCTACCATGCATCTAGAATAAATCTGATGTAAGTCCGTTCTCTGTTTTATCATTATAGTATTGGTGGGTACATCTGTTTGTTGTTTAAGACTGTTTTACATTTCATGCCAATAACATTGGTCTGTAAAGTAGTTTTTCTTGAAAGTCCTTATTTCAACCTTTCTCTCGCTCTGAATCCAGCTTCTGTGATACTGCTTTGCCACTATTGTCACGTTCAGTGTATCGTAATTTTTTCTGTGTGCTAAGCATTGAAATGCTGTGTGCATATATACGCACATAACTGGGAGTTATGTAAGATGCAGGTGTTTTTTTATAATTACAGTAAATTGCAATACATGAAAGTGCTACCGGTAGGGCACTGTGTGTTACCAGACTTAAGTAGATTTTATTACTGTATGACTTAACATAATTGGCAATGTACATCTGAAACTAATGTTAAAGCTCTTAGATTCAATCATATCACTACCACGTTCGGGCGACGGGGCCTAATCCGACCTACAAACATTTTAGATTTTGGCGCTGTATAGATTGCATGTGTGTTTGTTTACCTCATCACTTGCTTCTTTTGCTTCTTGTAACTTGCTTCCTCTTTTTTTAGCCCAAACTTGTCGAAAGGGATATATATTTTGCCAGTGTTTTTCTTTACTTTTTTAATGGTCGACTTTCTAGACCCGGTATCTAATGGACCGATCTTCACCAAAATTTCAGGATTGGTAGACGGGTGGAAGAGCTAGTTAACCTCATTTAGCTTTTTTCGATTTCTCAAGGGATGTTGTGTACAATTTTGGTGGCATTCGATTCAGAAACCCCAGAGTTTACAGTGTTAACAATAACACCTTTTGCGACGATATGGGTACTTATATACAAGTTCAGTTATACTTAAATCTTAATTTAAAACATATCTCAAAGGCACTATATGACCTCATTTGTGTTGAAAGTGCCGTTAAACCAACCTGCGACGATATGGCAAAATTAGCATATCACGCCAAATATCTCAGAATGCCCTTGACCTATCTTGACCTACTTTACAGGTTTGGTAGGCGTATTGGTGAGGATGATTATCCAGATATCATCCCGTTTGCCAGTCGCCCAAGGGACGTTGGAATGGCAACCAGTTAAATTTGGGAGATGTTTGCAGACATCGCCAGGAACGACCTTTACTCTTTGCTTCGGCATTTGACAACAGATTGGCCGATCGTAGATCCACTTTCAAAAGATTAAATGTCAATAATCCGGATACATCGTGTACAAATTTGGTGAACTTGCATCCAGTAATCTCAGAGTATACGCTGTTGAAACGCACAAATTTTGCCACGATTCGGCTAGAATTTGACGACTATCTTTATTTGTCACCTCGGCATTCCGAAACGGATTGGAAGATCGCAATTTTGATTTCAGCAGAGTAATCGGCGATCATTTCTGTACATCTTGTAGAAATTTGGTGAGATTCAGTTCAGTGACCCCGGAGTTTAAGACATGAGACATTGTACAGTTGGCAAAATTTTTCTGGGGTGACATCAGGTATGTTCAGTAGGGGGCGGGGCTGCTAAGCAAGGTGGCAGTGATCAGTGTGTTTCATCAGTATTCACTAGGGGACGACACTACAGCGCTGAGTGGGCTATATGCTAGGCTTTGCCACACATTTCTAGTCTTGCTTATATTTTACTTTCTTACTTACTTCTTCTTTGACTTTTCCTTTGAGAATGAGAATACACCCACCTTGTTTCTAGGCCACATCATAAAAGGCGACTAAACCTGGGTTATAATATGTCTCGGTTTATCGGTTTATTTTATGTTGTTTTATTTTTGTGTTTGATAATTTGTATTTTTTTATTTAGTGTCTAGATTTATTTATTATTTATGTTTTTTTTTCTTAGCGGTAGGAGTATCGAGAAATTGTCTTGGTCTTGAAATGTGTCAAGGCAGTATTTCAACCGTCTTGCTCATGGTCTTGACAGTAACTATCTCGGTCTTGGTCTTGCCCTTACCATCTTGATCTTGTCTGGAGACCAACACAGTTCACGACATCTGGTCAGTGACATCACGTTAGTGGTAATGCATAGAAATTTCAAGTTGAATCACATTGATTTCATTGCATAAATTGAGATGTATTTTTTACTTTTTACAACTTCTTGTTGCTCAGTTTTTGAGCATTGCATTTTAATACACTTTTGTATAAAACTCATACAAGCTGTCATGGTTTCTTTAATGCTGATGTTACTATTCATTTTACATTGAATCTGATGGTGCATAATTTTAAAAATCAACATATGACAAAATTATGGCAAATCACCTTTGTAACAGTCAGAATTTATGGCCAAATTTGGTCTTTGTTACATAAAAAAATAACTATTCAAACATTATGTTGCTTGGCTTACGAACAATAAGCCTTTTTTACAGTCTTGGTTTTGGGACTTGATGTCTTGGTCTTGAAGGCTACTGTCTTTTTGGTCTTGCATTTACTTTCTTGATCCCATCCTTGCATTCTGTAGAGAGATGATCATGCTGGTATAAACGGAATAATGAGAATTATGTATCATTTTTGTATATCTATATATACATGTAATTAAGAAGTAATTACAAAAATTCAGCAACATAGTGTACATGGTACAAGTTAGTGTCCAGATTAGAATTGTTAACAAATATATACACAGACATTACATACACACTGGTTTAACAGCCACTTTCCAGTTTCCAGGTTTAAACATAAGGGCCGACTGTCCTTCCTGTTGCAGTAGTTCAGGGAGATCAACTCACTCAACCTCATGCTCTATCTACCAACTCGTGGACTTGGTTTACGTCAATGCACGAGTGCCCATACTCAGTTTAACAACAAAGATACAGCATGATGATACAGCTCTGGCTCGCATTCAGCTGGTTAATTCAACATGCATTTAAAAAAAGTTAAAATGTCAATATGAGAGCAAAAAGCACTATACTGTATCACAACAGGGCTATTAGAAAGCTTAACAGAATTAGTGAGACTTGGAACTGGATGCTTAAGGCACTGAAAATATAATTAAAATGTAAAATGTCACACTCACAGGCATGTACAGAAAGTCTATGGAGTTTTTTTTGCATGAAATAAATTCTGAACCACTTACTATACAATCGTGTTATTTTGCTGAGATTATTCAATGCAAACTTCATATAAATTGATAAAATATTCTTTGTCAATGCATTGAGCATTATTTCCATTAACTCTGAGTTTGCTCATTGCAAACCGTATTTCTGCCACGAATGCCTTGTCACCAGAACTGACGTTTTATAGTAGGTTAGTAACATGTTACGTAACAAAGAATAATTAAATGAGGTATTCAAAATTTTCTTTTTCGTGTTTTGAACATTTTGGTGAAAGTGATGAAGACTGTGTGATTGTGACTCATGGCTGCAAATTTTGTGCTGTTTTTTTTGGACCACCCTGTATATGGAAGATTGATGTATTCTTCTAGCAAAGAAAAATCTATGAAAATGACTGACACAAAACAATTCTCAGTCATAGAAACTTAAGCTAATACTGTACATCCGTATCAGCATTTGTGATGTACATGTACTAAAATGAAGTACATTATATATGTGAGAATATAGGGCACGTCAGTTATATAAGAATATCCCTATGTTATTTCTGTTTCCAGTGAAATACGGTAAGGTACAGGCGTCAATGAACGTTTCCTATCGTGTTATGGTTAGTCTTCGATAATCGAAAATTTCCTTACAAAACATGCATAAATAGTACCTCGATAATTCAGCCCACGTTGTTCTTTTATTTGCGGGAAAAACTGTATAATCTGCAACTTTCACGCAAACTGTTATGATTACAACCGTATTGCTCATCACCGGAAGTTCACTAAATATCGAGTAAAACTGAATCTGGGATAAATATTCTTTATTTACTAACGGGTCCTATTGAAATCACAACTGAATATGCAATATACATGTACCAGGTGGGCCAAAATGTAAGCCCAACCTTATTTACTCCGATTGTGTTAATAGCATTAAATGAGCAATAAAAAACCGTGATTAGTAATCAAACTGTCTGTACTGTTATACTTATTCAGTGGTTTATTAGCAGAACCCAAATGACTATCATTATCCACTGCAATGTCTATTATTTTAAAAGATGTTTAATGTGATGCTCCTTGTTTTTTTTCTTTTATAATGTTTTAATACAATTTTATCATATTTACTTATTTTACTTTTGTCTCAGCTAAATGTCAATTGTATGACATTATATAGAATATTTAAATTAATGTAATATTTAATAACTTGTATGTTCACTACACTTCAGTTCTGACGAAAATTCAGTAAGAGCTTAATTATTTTATAGGCCCACCGTGTATGTGACGTTTGAGATTATATAATCTACAGTGTGTAACAATTACCAAACATTCAAAACAACAGAACTAACCAAAAATAAACTTGTAACAAAAAACAAATGTCCATGCGTTAGAGTAGCTGATGCACAAATTAATGCAGCTGTTGCTGTTGGTATCGTCAGTCGATGATGGCAGAAGAAACCATCTGATTGAGTCCACAAACACCGGCTCCACGATACACTAGGTAGTAACCCTAACCAAAAACAATGCACAGTAACATACTAGCAGTCTAAGCTCTCCTTTCGTGCTGTTGGGCAACTAAAGAGGATTAAGGCCATAAAACCCGCTCCAGCAATGTCCTCGGACAACTCTGGAGAGTAAGACAGTTAACTGGAATTCAGTATAAACAGCAGCAGTAGTAAAGACCAAATTTAGTCTAGTTCCTGCCACATATTTTCATATGAACTCTATAGAGGTGACTAGGCAAACCAAAAAAAAACTTCCGATTACCATATTTGTATGTCATAAAACTTTGATTAGACATCTTAGAATGGTGGCCACTCACTTCTATCGTCATTTTACCAGTATCAAAGACAAATGAACATTGATCTATAATGAGAAGATAAGGATAATTTCATGCTTATTCAAAAATCAATAAAGTATGCATCCATCTTCAACAGTTTATATTCATTATAATGTATTCAAAAAGTTGTTTTTATGTAAAAAAAACCCGCACCTATAATGTTAACAGCACAAGTTACAAATAACAATAACAAATTAACAACCTACCTTTTCACCCCAGTGCTTTCCCCAGCTGTTTTTCACTGTCCAATATGGCTTCTTTCTGAACCAACCATGCTCTACAAAGCACATAAAAGATTAATAAATTGAATTAACACCAACAAAAAATCTGAAATACAACAGTACAGTAATGTCAGCTATGTACAACTAGAAAACCTAGCGGTATATTGTCACGCCTCTGAGCAGGGGGGGAGGGAGTTGGGAGGAAGTTGTGCTCCCCAAAAAGTGGGCCAAAGTTCACCAAAATTTTTTAGGGGATGCTACCCGCTAAGACATCCCATCATGCCAAATTTCATCGAGATCGGTCAAACCAGGTTGGAGATAGGGGTTGGTCGGAAAAAAAAATTTCCACACACACACATACATACATGTACATACATACATGTGACACACAAATGGCATCCTGACTACTTGAGTCGCGCTTCGCAGCATGCGAGAGGCGCGACTAAAAAGTAGTATTTTCTGAGCCATGTGAGCCAATAGGGCGACACTGATCTCCATTTCAGAAGCCTTCAGACACTCCAGCATGCTGCCAGACCACAAACATGGGTTACTGCATCTCATGGTGTGCCTGTGTACGCCAAAGGTTTTGCGAGTACAGTATCAAAATACACTGCTTAGTGACAGATGCTCACTCAGTGTGAAAAACTAGCCTAAGGTATTACTTGACAGCATGGCGACTAGGAATGGAACTCATGACCATGGAAATGCAAATCCAGCGTGCCCTGCCACTCGGCTACTTGGCCACTCCTTTATGTACTAATTAATAATATATGTGACTAAATAATCCAAGTTACATCATTAACCACTAAAACCTGAGAGTATGCCAAAATAATGGTAATACTTACTGACTCCATAGCCGACAATGGCAACACCATGATCAAGATAACTTGGTGGGCAGAAAATCTTCCACGGGTGTGAAACTCCTCCGAGATAGAACTGAACAACACACATAACACTTATGTTGTGAGGTGGTTCACATCTTGTGACACTTTCAAAGTAGACTGCACTAACAACTGACCGACAACAAGACCTGGTTAAGCCAGTACCAGAAGTGTAAGCCATCCTGGAGATGACGAAGTAGCAGTGGCATTAACAGGACATTAGGCAAATCTCTAGACAGGCAACCATGCTAGCACCTCACCAGTCAATTTTCTACAGGTTGTATACCATTCTCAACACCAAACCAAGTGTCAAAGCACTGATGACAACTGACTGAGTTGCAGTTAATATCACACACTCTCTAACCTGTTATTTAGAAGAATTGTTAAAAACTCAGCTATCATCGTGCAGGTTAAAGTCATTAGTTTACTTAAAAAATGAAAGAAGTTAATTCACGGCTATATGAATAACAACAAAGAGCAGGCGTTGAAAAATGAAGTTTAGTGTTCAGTCCGTAACAACTTACATGTGATGGAAAGAAAAGACTTAAAACTCTTGAATTCCAGAGTGTAAACTTATTTTTAGGTGAACTTTACAACAGTCTAAAGTATGCTAAAGGTAATCTCCTTTCTAAGATCAGGTTATCTGTTCATCAGTTTTGAACTTTTGACACCGCTCGTAATGTGACAGATGGAAGAAGATGCCACAGCATAATGCTGTAAAATACTGGAATGATTATCGAGTTACTCAAGGTCAACAGTAAAGATGCCCATCTATGGAGGGTATATGCAGGGCATACACTAGTCCTCAAAAGTCCTGGAATATGTTTCATTGGGTTTGGAAAATTTCTATTTGGTAATGTGAAATGCATGACACCAGCTGACTTCTTTGCCATTCTGATCTTTCAATTTTGGCTGGGGCTCTGCCTTAAACCCCACTGGGAAAGCTTGACGCTCTTCCAGACCTGTTAGCTGTTGTAGAAAGGTCCTTGAAAGTCACTGAATTCTAAAGTAACATATAAGTGAGTAATGTGGCTTCAAGAGTGTGAACAGAGATGAAGTAATGGGGTACAGGGTGAATGGTTGTAAGAACTTGTATCCGAGTGACAGCATCTTGTACTCATAATGCCTTCGTAATTCTTTTGCCAGACAGCAGGAGTTTTATTAAACATTCAGGAGCTTCAATGACGTGTGAGCTTGCATCTGTTGACTTTGGAAGCTTGTAACATAAATACATACAATAGTCAAGTTTGCAGTAAATAAGAAAAATATTCGAACTAACCTGCATTGCAAAGGCATTAATTCCAATAGACATTGGGCCTTTGTGATACAGCCATGACTTCATCTCTACAGAACCCACATTTATTACTTGTGTTGGCACTGAACCCAAGAAAACAAGAAACAATTCTGGTATAGAACAACAACAACAAACATAATTCTAAGCTAACATTCTCGTACAGAAAGCAATATCTATCTCAGTATGCACACAATTTAATTATCATTTTCCAGGTACAACCACACTAGCTAATTGCCCTACGAAGGGTCTGGAATGTAGTTCTTACACGGTTAATTATCATTTCTGATGCTTAACCAACAATGTCAGGGCACTTCTAAGGTTACAAAGTAACATGTTGATCATATTAAAAGGAGAAAGACTAGTAAATATTTTTTAAAACAACCACGTACCGTCTTCATTCTTTGAGATGTTCACTGATCCGTTGATATATACACGAGCTTCCTGCCGAACAAAGCTACATTTCTCATCGACTCCCTTGTACGGATATTCAGTCTCTGTCTCCAGGCCACCTACAATCAGCTGACCGTGTCATACTGCCTGAGACATGTGATCACACTCAAACTACTACTAGCACTTATACAAAACAACCTGTGTTAGCTGACACCGCCAGTTAAAACTGGAGGATTTTGTCGGAGCACACACTTACTGCCGACATGCCCTAGCTAACAGCAACTACTGCATTTCAATCAGAGATAATGCCAGTTCTCACAGTGGTGTTACCACGACCGTCTCCGTACCGCTCAAACAAGTAACAAATTCAATAAGAAGATCAAACACAAAATTGGTTCATATGAGCATCTACATTCACGTGGTCAGCTAGTGCATATTATTTTGTCATCAAAAAATAATCTGTGGCGTTATTCTTAGCCATTTTACGTGCAAGATTTATTGTTTATACATCGTTTTAAAAAAGTTTTCACACTGATAATATACTGATGTATCCCATGTACTCATTCAAAGTGGCTGTTGTTTCACCAGAAATATGGAAGGAAAACTCAGCAGTGTATGTTAAAAATTAAATTACCTTGCACATTAGCTACAAATGCCGTAATTATAGTACCAAGAAATAAGGTGACAGTGCGTGACAGTCAGTTAATGATTCACAAAATTTCTAATTAACATATTGAAAATTTGCAGCATTACATCACAAAACGTTACGGACATTTTTCTGGACCACAGTGAAATTGTCTTACTGACCTAAACGCTCGATTTCATGATAAGCATTTGACGGAAGACCTCCATTGCAGCCGTCGTCAAGCTTGTCACAATCCACCAGTTCTGCAGGTAAATATGCACCACACCATTACAGCTGGCACTCACTCCACACAGCAGAAAGTTACTCAATAACTGAGTGGTGTTTAACTGCACTGTCACACAGTAAAATGACGACAGAGTTGAAAACGTTTGGAACACATTGTGTTTCATCCGGTCTTTGTGTGGTTACGCTGAATGACTTGACAGTCTCATTTAACGGGTCTTTCCAGCCAACTGCTTAGTAGTGGACAAACCAACCATGGAAAAAACATAATGCTCCGAAACCAAGCCTAACGAAAATATAACTAATTCCAGTTTAGTCACTTCATATGACATACAGACAGGAAAGAGATATGGTGTACTCTGTGAATAAGACAAGGCTTCCAGAGGCCATACAGGAACTCCATGAAGTAACACAGTAGACCTAAAATATAAACTTATAGCACATGAATGTCACTTATACAGCCTGTGATAGTGGCAACATTACAAGAATAACATCTGCATATTAAAACGTGAAGGAAATCTATATACCAACCCGAATAATGGCATACATTTATCTGATATCACAAATACATGATCGGGATTACTTTAATCGGAACTTGCACACAACAAGTAACCTTGCTCAGAGAGAGACACCAATTTCTTCTTCTTGATTGCCCACTGCCCTTCAACATTGCCGGTGACTGAAAACGCCCAACACGAGCCACAGTAGCCCTGGCACATTACACCCCACATTCAAAGAAATGAAAATATTAATTTACTATAAACTGAATTGCAGACAGCAGTACATATGACAAATTCAGTGAACGACCAATAAACACGTTTTACGTACATCATTTTATTGGCTATTTTTCATGCAAAACCTGGGTCAGCTAACTGCTCTCGACATCATTCCTCACTTGTTCCAACAACAATCTTTGGGATAACTGGTGCATGTTTTATACCATATACACTTCGTACCACCAACATTTTATCAACTACTGATATGCTTTACGTTGCCTACTGAACTATTTTCCTGCTTCGGTCTCAGGTCCGGTTTTTCCACAGCAAATTAATCTCCCGTTAATTTAATCCGGCATTAAATCCGGCAGATAATGATCAATTTACTCAGATGTCATTTTTCCACCGGCAGTTCGTCAATTAAATC
>Ga0209782_1000157_pt1 | contig 26733 bp, 16 predicted proteins | sample WorMetmaBAHAMAS1_FD_187390 | JGI IMG/M metagenome (GOLD analysis project Ga0209782, IMG submission 187390) | Marine gutless worms symbiont microbial communities from Max Planck institute for Marine Microbiology, Germany - Inanidrilus... | ecosystem: Host-associated > Annelida > Digestive system...
CCATATATCCAAGCATGCAAAGATATCCGGGATCCATTGCACCCTGTGACCACAATGCATAAACATCACAGACAGACAGATGGACACTGACATCGTCGCATAAGTGCGAGATGTATATATTACATCTCGCGCTAAAAAATGGGCAAAAATCGGCATATCTAGTCAATTATCTCTGAATGTGCTGGACCGACATTCATCAGAATTTTCAGCATTGGTAACTCTCAATATGACAAATGGTATAGGTATTTTAAATCGATTTTTTAATATCCCTTAGGGTCCGGACTGCCAATGTGCATCAGCGTGAAAAATTTCATCAAAATCAGTCAAACCTTTGCTGAGATACAGCAATTTATACTTTTTTTCAAAATTGTGGCCCTCTGCCATTTTGGACTTGTGGGGCAAATTTTGGGACGACCCACAAAGAGTATTTATCACTGTGCTAAATTTGTTTGGAATCGCTTCATTAGTTTTGACAATACAAAAGTTTTTTTGCATGTTTAGCTTGAAAATGCCTATTCATGCCCATTTTTGGGCTGTTTTGGGGGTAACAATATGGAAGAATGGAAACTTTCTACATTGTTGTCCTTCTATGAATGCATTAATCTGGAATTGACGTCACATGAAGCAAACTGCATTAAAATCCGAGTGCGGTTTAGTCTTGGAATGCGAGCACAAACAAGAAGATTTGGTCGGAAGCATCCTTCTCACTCTTCTATACTATGCTGGTGGAGAATAAATTAGCACTGCAACAACTATTACCCGGTATTTGTTTTTGTTCGCTGTTAGTGAGAATGAGTCTAATGAATTTGCATAACAGTTTGTCTATTTCCATGCATATTACTGTGCTAGTAATGTTTCAATAGACAAGTGTGTCTGTGTGTTCTAGCGATGATGTAGCAAAGGCAAGGGAGGCAAGACTGAGTCTGGGAGGACGTCTGCTGCAGACTGTAGTTGCTGAGCGGAAAACATTAATGCGGAAACGAACAGCATGCAGTGCAGATGATGCCACTGTGAACAGTTAGTGAAGTAGAGTTTTGTTTCGTTTATTTGCATGCGATGTTATGCTACCGCAATATATGGCCTCCGTCTGTCTGTTTGTCATAAACTCGTATTATCTCAAAACAGCTAAACGTCGAATCATGCAAACAATGCCACATGATAGTTGAGGGAATCTAGTTATAGGCACACTTGTCTATGCATTTACTTTGGGGTCTCAGAGGGGTTTTTGGTTATAACTCCCTAGACCAGAATGGATCTGGATGGAACCTGGAATATAAATGAAGGCCACGGTGCGCAGTCACACAAAAATTGGGAGGGGGGAGGAAATTACCACAGGGGTTCTGGCTAAGGGTACCAAAACATTATTTTTTTCATTCACCAATGCCACATGGCGTTTTGGCCACTTATGCTGCACAGATTGTGACCATTATTGAAACAAAAGATGTGAAACTGTGTCTACATGTGTTTACCGGTGAAAAATTTCCGAATTTCTGTGCAGAGCGTTTTTCAGGCCCCCAAAACAGCTAAAAAGGTTGTTGTTTCAATAGGGTACTTGTGATGAAGGTACAGTTCAAACGGCACAATTTTAAAACGGCACAATTTCTGCTGATGGGAACCATTTTGGGGCTAGTCATCATACCAAGGATGTGCCATTTGTACAACCCTTAAAACCGTACTTTTGAAAATAAAATTAAATTTTTCTAATTTTTTTTTCATTTTCTCATGTGGATCTAGTTTTGTATGCTATCTTGACTGCACTTCCAGATTACAGGCAATTTTAATTTTATTTACATACAACCAATCTGTTCACGCCCATTTCTGGAGGTGTTTTGGGGATAACAATAGGAGAAGATGGAAACTTTCTGCATCCCCATTTGGCAGAGTTACAGACAAAAGTCGAGCGTCCTTGTTTTTTTCAATCACAGTATAGAATTCTGAGAAAATTTTACATTAAACGTTAGCATATTTGTTTACTTCACCTATAAAATGTAGCTACTACCTTGAAAAATCAGAAAATTATGTTTCAGCAAAAAGTCTTTTTCAGCATTCTCAATTTCACATTTTGACAACTTGCCCAGTTGCAGCTAAGAATGCGGAAGAAGACTTTTAGCTGAAACATAACTTTCTGATTTTTTCACTGATGAGTAACTGTTTACTGTGGTTCTCTTTAGAACTTACAAAACAAGAGGGCCTAGCAGTGGCTAGCATAGCGCGAGATGATCCCTCCACTCTTCCCGGCGATGATCCCTTCCCTCGCACCCACTGAACTATAAATAGTTTGCTCATGCCCGCATGCACCGCGAGTCCACGACCGCAATGTTCAGTAAATTGGGATAGGAATTTGAAACCTAAATTAGCTATAATGTGCGAATGCACTTCCGTCACAGACACACGGACACTGACATCATAGCATAAGCACGAGATGTATATATTACATGTCACGCTGACATGTGCACAAGTTGCAGCCAAACAGCATGACATCCATACCACCTACATCAGCAGTTTGTTGAATGATGCAGTACATCACTGCCAAACTAGAAATGCATGGCAGAGCTTAGTGTGTTGTCTGCCAGGCATAGCAGTGTTGCCGCCTAGCAAATAGTAATGAATCATATCCGATTACTGATCGCTGTAGTGCCTAGCAGTCCCGCCCCTAATGAACGTAGCTAAACTAACCCCAGGAAAATTGTGATATTGCAGTCCATTCTGGAATGCCAGTGTGCCAAATGAAGGTGGGTTAGCAAATTTTGGCAAAATTATGGCAAAAATTGCACACTCTACCCTCGTAATCTTCGGGGTTAGTGTACCAAAATTCACCAAATTTTGCACGATGTAGCAACATTATCTGTCAAATTTCTTCAGGATTCTGTGTACTAAAATTATGACAATGGGTTTAGGGTGCCTGAGTGCCACTGAGGCTGGCATTTTTTTTGTGAAATTGTATAATGGAATTGTCACTGTTGTCTTTATAAAACAACACTGGTTCTGAACCAAAAGTGCAGCGGACTTACATTAGTTAAGTTTATTTTGACCATCATTAGTACTGTTTGGGTTAAGTTACATTAAATGTATGATGCTCTTTTGCTCTGATTGCATTATGAGACCCCATTAACATACAGTGTTTATATAGAAACTAAACCGTGTGCATTCAGCAGAAATTGAAGTATGTTGATAGCCAAGAGAAAGTTTTTGGCATTACTGAAGTGTCTGTATTGCTAGTACTGCAATATTTATGAATTCTAAAAGTGGTAGTAACAGTCAATGACAACATGCATGTTGTTTTTTTCGGTGATATGTTTCTGCTGTTACAGTCGGCAGTGTTGAGAAGGCAGCTGATCATGAACACACTACGCAGCAGTCACCGTTTGGTCATTTAACAAGTGAAGCAGCTAAAAGAACAGTTGTTTTTGTTGGAATCAAGAAGGGCACTGACAAGCAGGTTGTGGAGAAGCTGGCGGGTAATATGAGACGAGTGCGGCAGTTGCGTTACCCAGTTCTCATGCAGGATGTTACTGATGATATGTGTGCTGCTGTTATCTACCGTGGCAAGCGAGATGCTCTCAAAGCTGTACAGCGACTTAAATCTCAGGCGCTTGCAGGTTTAGTACTTTGCTTCCTGTATTAAAGACTATTATTATTATTATTATTACAGTTAAATTGTACCATACTCTTCCAGCTTTAAAAGTATGGTTTTGAGCTTTAAATCTTGATTGTGGAAAGTCCTGTATTTCTCCATACTTTTTACCGCGTGATGCTATGTATGCTAAGCGTGGTATATGCCGTCGTTGTGTGTCTCTCCGTCCATTTGTCTGTATGTCTGTCACACAGGTATTGTGTCAAAATGGCTAAACGTAGGATCACACAAATAATGCCGCATGATAGCCCCGGGACTCTTGTTTTTTGATGCCAAAGATCATGGCGAAATTTGAACGGGATCACCCTCTACAGGGGCAACAAATTCAAGTGGAGTGGGTGAAAATTGGTCACTTTCAACGGAAAACACTCTATAACTCGAAAATGGTACAAGATAGATGCATAGTTTCTATAAAGTCGAATAGGAATTCATATATGTGCTGTCAAATGGCGATGTTTCTGATGACCTTGGGTGATCCATAACCCCCTAAACCACACCAATTTTGGCATTTTTTGTCGCCTTTCATATCTTCATAGTGAGTAAACATAGAGACTTCATATTTGGTGTACAGGTTGATCGTAGCTATTCCCAGCCGACGGACGACAAACCGTCCCTGAAAGGGGCGTGGTTACGTCACGTGACACGTTTTAAATTTTGGGGGTCCCATCCATATCTCAGGAATGGCTGAGGCTACAGCTCTCAAATTTGTACAAAGGGAGACTATATTAAGTCTTGCCAAAGGGATGACAAATCACCGACGGCATATACCGCGCTTAGCATAACATCGCGCGGTAAAAATTGGTCAAGAATTGACCAGAGTTAATGCCATAAGTTTGGTGTCTTCCTTTTTTGGAACACAGTGTATTTATGTATTCAGTAATTTCACACCCAGTTTGTGTGCAAATATGATGTACTGGTGTGGTGTACTCCAGTAAACAACATCTGTACGTCACATTTGTATAGCTATGTGATTGTGTCATTTGTCTCAGGTCAAAGAATGACTGCTCACCTATATAATCATGTAGCTACTTCGGCAAGAAAACTAACGAAAACATTTACAAGTCAGAAGGCAGCTCGGCTAATTGTTCGAAATCTTGCTTTTCAAGTTTGTACTGTTTAATTTTTCCATTGCGTAGATTTAGTTTGTTTTGTATTCTGTTTAAGTGTGAAGGAATCACTTTGTAGTGTTTCAGACTAGATTTGCCTATCTGTACGTGATGGCATTTGATGCAATTCTCTCTCACTTGCAAGACTAATCTAACAATGTTGATGAAAACAGTATCTGTTGTTCTCTTTGTGGTTTAGCTTGGTGGTAACACATTAGTATTGACCATCAAGTCGATACATCGGGCCTGGCTAGTGATAAGTGCCTTTTTCTCTGTATGTAATTAGCACCCCAGGCCAGTTCAGTCTTGCAGTCTATTTGTGGGTCGCTACAGTGAGTAGTAGCAAAAGCTGTGACGTGACATGCATGCTGTTCTCACAGTATAAGCTGGTGTCCTGCTGAGGTTACAGAAATTGCCCTGTGTGCCCGTATTGCTTGGGAAGAACTTTACATTTATGTTTATATGCTGTTCTTGAACATGCATTTCAGTTTTGGATACTCGTGATTCGATTGAGAATTAAAGCTGACTTTTAGCATTCATTACAAAGTTATCTGCAGTGAACTAATACATAGCTGAAGTTAATGAATAAGTTAGTGACCAAAGATGTTTATTCTGTTAGCAAGTAATGTAAGATAAAGCAAGGTATTTGGCATTTTGTTACAGAGCTGTGTGAACATTATTCATGTTTGGGATCTGATGTATGTGCTGTTATCCCTGGCTGCATGGTAGCGCCAGTAAGTCACTAGCATTGTCAATTGGAAATGGTGATTTCGAATTTCTACAGAATTGATACCCCTCAACTGATTCCAAGAAATTTGGCACAGGTGAAAAACATGTTAACTCCTGTACCAAATTTGGTGCAGATCCATCCACAGGAGAGGGGGTGTGAGCAAATGGTTAAATATAACCAAAATTTATTTATTGATACGTTTTCTAAGAACTCACATTTCAGACCTGTCGGCGGATTTTCACTCTAGATGGTTCAAACAATGTGGAGTTGTGCATTGTTGTGCTTTTTGGGGGTTTTGTTGATTATGCTCGACATTTATGGGGTCAAACAGCAGTTTATCAATAATGTTAATGCCAACAGATCTAAAACTGCATAAATCATAAAAAGGTGATATTACTCAGAACTATGTTGACACTTAGGTGGTGTGATTGTGGGTAGGATTGCCCTTTCATGATGTTGCATTTTTGTGACTTTTTGCTGTTAACATTTAATGGATAAACTGGTGTTTGTTATATTTATAAACTGAAAGAACCATGCTTGCATTTTTTGACAGCCATAATTAGTCAGCTTTTTTATTGGCAGTGGAGCATTGAAGATTGGGTAGGAATTGACTGGAAGTGGCACCCAGAACCATTATTAGTGCGAGATGTAATATCGCTTATGTACATGTAATTGCGCTTATGCTATGATATCAGTGTCCGTCTGTCTGTCTGTGACGGAAGTGCATTGGCGCATTATAGCTAATTTACATTTTAAATTTCTATCCAAATTTACTGCACATTGTCGTCGCGGGGAGTGGTCATCTCAACAACATCTCACGCTATGCTAGCCACTGCTAGGCCCTCTTGTACAGTATTTGTTGTTGACTATTCTAATTGTCATATAAGATAATGAGAACGTTGCTGTACAACTAAGTCCACAGCTTCCTCGCATGCACACAGTCAGCTACACTGTCAGGTGTGTAGCACGAGCAGTTGTAGCGATGTGTGTTATTGGTTGTTGACTGTAGTGTGAAGAGAACACTCTTCGAGAATATTTTGCTCCATTCGGTGACATCACAGAGATTCACATTCCATGCTTAGAGAATGGCAAGAAACGAGGCTTTGGCATTGTACAGTTTTCATCCGTTACCGATGCTGCAATGGCCCTGAAACAGTTAAATGCAACTGTTTTACTAGGTATGTGTGCTCTTGTACTTTTTACCCACACGACGCAATTTTAGCATAGGTATTAGCTGTCTGTATGTCTGTGTGTGTGTTCGTGTGTATCTTACGCTGGTGATTGTCATGCATGGAGCACAATGCTGGAACACTATCAGAGATACACATCTAAGCTGACCAACATTTCCAAGCTGAAAAACTCTTTTGTTTACTATATGGAATGATTTGCTGCAAGAATTCATTGCTTAGGCAATCGCATCATTTTGCAAACTTTGATTATGTGTTGCTGGTGGACATTCTGAACACTTTATTAAATAGTGAGTGAGCTATACAGCACTTGACATTCATAATTGAAATGTTTGAACTGTCGGTGAAGAAATTTGCAAATTGTGATTTATTATTCGTGAATATTCAATGCATAACTGCATATTCAGTTGAAAAATGGAACTTTAAAGTTTAAACTGCCATATCTGTTGAACCGTATCAGTTGTTTCAATAAAATTTGCAGTATATGTTGTGTGAATACTCACATACATAGTCTGAAAGTTTGGCCAAAATCCATGTTACTGTTGCTGAGAATTTTTTCTAGGGGATTGTTTTTATTGGCACATGTATATAATTTGCTATAAATTTTACATAGATATTGATAATATCGATAAGTTGATGCAGAAAACTGTCTTTGATTACAGATTGAGGTCCAACTGACTGCGTTCTGATTTTTGACCTTGACTTGGAGTTTGATCTTGACATCTGACCTTGACCTTGAATTCCAGTAGAGCTAACGTCATGACTCATACATGTACATAAGGTCAAGGTCAGAGGTCACTTGGTTCAAAAGTAGAATGGAAACAGTCGGACGGACGTGAATGCATTACCTTCGGTGCTAACACGTCGGTAATTAATAACATATGAAGCTTGGTTATTCTGTTTGGTAATTAATTCAAAAGAGTATTAACGACTGTTGTCGTCTTTTGTATAAATCGTTATTTTTCTCAAATAAAGTGATTGTGATATGTTGTTTTACTGTGTAGGACGACCCATTGCAGTTGACTGGGCTTTATCAAAAGACCATTATCAGAAAGCTGTTGAACACTCAGGTATAGTTAAATTTTGGGAATGTATTTTTAGTATTACTATGGGCAGCAGTAAATTTATACATAGTGTTGTGTGTAGCTGAAAACACATTGCATTAAAACTTAAAACTCTTTAACAGATAATTTATGACAACATTTTCTAAAATTACTCTAAATTTTATATTACAACTTTTGTGAATTAGGTTTAGGGGTGTGTAAAATTGTTTTATTATAAGAATCAATTTGAATTTTTTCAATTATCAAATTTCTGATGTAGTGGTTTCATGCATTCACACATTCATTACAGCCAGCGTTGCCAGTGATGTTTATAACATAAAGTAAACAAATGGATAAGACTTGTGTTGTTGTTAGGCAGAACAAATACATGCATATTCTCAATGGTATAAACTTTCTAATATTTAGTTACACATCCCATGTGCCAAAAAATGATGTAAAATTTCTAATGCTGCATTGGTTGCATTTAGATTTCGGTAGCCGGCAAAACCAGATTGGAATAGGTGAGACTTTAGTTGACTTTTGAAGGTTGATAATTTGTCAGGAGAAGGCATATGCAGTCAGTGACTTCCAAGTTGATGATGCGGAAACAGAAAACGCTTGAGAGGAAAACTTAGAAGGTCTGGCCAGAAAATTTGTATTCAAAGAACGTATGGCTCTGGATGAAAGGTAGTGGGTGATTAGTTCAAACAAGTAACAAGGTTTAGCATCCAGCCCGGTTTAATGGTGGATGACTGAGGTAGTTAACTCGCAGTTTGCTCGTACAGAACTGTAAGGATTGTCAACTGATTTAATTTGTCATCTTGTCGGTGCAGCAGTCCTTTACTCAGCACCTATGTGACCAAGAGGCAGTTCCTTCTGAAACTAGAGAAGGCTTAGTGGACGAAGGAGCAGTCGACTAGTGCAAGGATTGTTGTAGTTTCAATCCTTCCTCCAAGAAGTTCAGGGCAGGGTTGCATGTCACTAAAGGACCTACCAGTACCATCGACGGTGGCATAGTATTTGTCAGGTAGCCACAAAGAGACATTGGGTCATAGGGCTATTACCAGTAAGTGAATCTGGTGAACTAAGTAGTTGATTAAGTTGCTGGAGCCAGTGAGTCACTGTGACGTGGACTTGGCAGTCTCTCCCACATCTTAGGTTTAATGGATAGCATAGCTAGGAAAGGTGACTGATATTTGACAACTAAATTGTGGAGAAAAAGCATTCTGAAAGCATCCACTTCACATCCACATCCACTGCTGCACATTACCGTCACCATGTCTGGACATTAAGCGCAGCAGCAGTCAACGTCATCACAAATGACCACCAGCTAACAGCAATTATACTGGCATTGTACAGCAGTCTGCTATACGCATTGCGGATATTATGCAGCCATGGCACACATCAGAAACTTCGCTGCAGCCATCATCGTGTGACCGTCATAGCGAAGCTGACGTACTGCAGCCAATTGTGGTCTGATGCATGTTTAGCTGCCAATCATGCCAAGCTTGATCATTTATCAGATGATGTAAGATGATAACTTTTTCATTGAACAGTCTGTGAATGTTCATTTTCTGACTATTATTTCGTATGGTTTGCATTTGTCAGCTGTTATTAAACGGATATATGATGATGGTGATGACTTCCACTATGGGGAACATTGCTTCAGGCAGTCGTAGCATCTCCAATATGACCTATTTATTGTTGAGTGGGACGTTAAACCTAAACTCCATCAATCTATCACCGGGCACCAAAGAATTGACGATAGGAATGTACCTCTGACATCACTCAAATTGAGGAGGGAAATGGAAAGGTCAGTGATGAAGTTCAGATTTTGGCTAAGCCAAAGACTGGCTCCATGGTGCCTAACAACATTTGGATGGTCTGAAAAGTGTTTTAAACTTCCTAGAGGTGTTTTGGAGTTCTGTAATGGCCACCCGGGGCTTTCCAGAATTTTCTGCACTCAGAATTCCTGCTGCTGTTTATGTTGTTTTGTGTCAATGCTTTAGAAATCCCCGTTTTGTTTGAAATATGTGTCATCATGAGAATTTAGTACATTACGAGATCTAAGTTCATCTAGCCATTAAAACAGGTGTGTTTATGTGCGTAGTATTTGTGTATTGGCAGAAGGAATGCAGCACGCTGGAGGCAGGTCATCAGCGACGGTTACGTCTCACGCACATCATGGCACTGATTTCAACGACAGTGCTAGTAGTGAAGATGAAGATGATGCTGGTGACGTAAGTGGACAAGATGAGGATGATGATGAAGGTGGGGATGGAGGTGATGATGCTGACAGTACTGTCAACAGTGATTGCTCTGAAGCCAGCATCGACAGTTGTGGTATATATCATAGTATGATAGAGCTGTCTGTCTGTGTGTTCAGCATTGCAGGAGACTGCACGTTGTTTAGTAAATGTGACGAGTTGGCACCACATTAGAGCCCAGCTGCAGTGTTGGTTTGCTGTTGGGTGTCAAGTGTGTGCAATAAAAACCAGGAGAAGATTCGCTAACACCAGGAGAGTTGCACCGTAACTTTGTGACTGGAGTTTGATAGTAGGCTTCTCCACATCTTTTAAAAATACAACGTGTAGCTTGTGGTGTATGTTAAAATATGTGGGTGATTTGTGTATTTTGGGTGCCATTTCTGCTGATGCAAGTCTGTTGTTACCAAATTTGACACTTAATAAATTGTGTTTGAAAGACACCTCGCTATCATACTGACTTGTCCCGAGTTGTCCAGTTTCAAAAGCAGTGCTGCGTGAGTGAGAGATTGAGTTTAGACAGTGGTTTTGTGCATTTTTACCGCGCGACGCTATGCTTACAACTACCACTCAAATACCACCCACTATGTCAGTGTTTTATCCGACAACGTGGGTGGTCTGGTTTGCCAATGTAAGGTTTCTTGGTTTTTTCTCTATTTCTTAGTCCCATGCACAGGTCGCACCGGTGGACCGATTTTGATGAACTGTACCATCAATTGCCAGGAAATTTGCCTGGTAACATCCATTGACCGATTGTTCCCTGGTATGCGTTACAAGTTAAAAATTTTGAAAATCCACAGTCACCGACTGCCGATAGCTTTTTAATACTGTAAATTGTGGTGGTACTCTTTTGTGAAAAAGATTACTCCATATTCCTCTTTGTAGTGGTTAGAAATATCAAAATTTTGTAACCAGAGTGTACTCAGAACTTTAAGAAAACAGAAAAACTGTTCAGTTTATCTAATGTTGTATAAGCCAAAGCCATAAAACAGCAAAAATTAAAATAATTACTAAATTGTAATCCCAAAACATTTCCTAGATTATACGTTTAAATCTGGTGATTGACAGATTTAATAATTATGTTAATTTTGCCATTTTTAAGCTTTTTTGTTTAATTGCAAACACAATGAGTATGAATCTCCGCAATGTGGCCTATTCTTAAATTATTTTGAGCAGTCTTGTTACTTTGTGGTGTCATGTTTTTGAAATGTGGTCAAAACCTAGCATTGATGTAGAACAAGATGTATATATGCTTCAGCAATGAGTTTTACAGGGTGCACCAATAAAAACAATCCCCTAGAAAAAAATTGTGTATTTCAGCGAAGGTTTGAACCAAATTATCAGCATTTGTATGCAAGTATTCACGCAACATATACTATGAATTATATTGAAACAACTGATATGGTTCAACAGATATAGCAATTTAAACTTTCAAGTTTAGTTTATCAAGTGAATATGCAGTTATGCATTGAATATTTATGAACAACACATCAGAAGCTGCACAGCTTTTCACAAACTGTTCAAAAGTTTCAGTTACGAATGACAGTTGCCTATAGCTCACTCAGTATTTAAACAGAATGTTCAGATTATCCACCAGCTGCAGCAACACATGACAGAAGTCTATTGCAACATGATATGATTGCTTCAATGTCAATGAACTCGGGCAGCAAATCATACCATATCATCAACAAACAGTCTTGGCAATGTTGATCAGCTTTGATGTGTATCTCTTGTTGCTTTGCATCACATACATGATAATCCATTGGCATATCAGGCTGGCTTACTTTCTTATTCTTTACATCAGAATCTCATTTTAATTAATTATTTCCTTAGAAAAAAAGTCACTTAAGTTCAGATAGATGTAATTTGTAAAGCCAAATATTGTAACAAAATTTGCATATGTGAACTGAATCCACTGTAAAAGCTGTAAATTTAATGACAAAATCTATTATAATTACAGAGATGTTGAATTTTTAAAGGAATTGTTTTTATTGGCACACCATGTTGACAGTTGATTTTATATGATGTACTTATCATGTGCATGAATTTTGGTTGATTTATCTGGCAGCTGCGATACTAATTTACTTTGTATTGTTGATGCACATGTCCTATTCTTTGAAACAGATGCACGTCCACTAAAGAAGAAGAAGAAAAGACCAGAGTTAAAAGCTGATACAGATGAAGGCTTAACTGTGTTCATTAGGTAATACAGATCATATATACTGCTACTTACTGGGTTGCAAAAAACGATACTATTTGATTTTGTAGTCTGCAATGTATACACATCTTACTAAACAAGTTGCTGCTGTAATGTATATGTATTGTATACTGTGTCTACAAACATCCCAAACATTTTTGCCGTACATCAAACAAGCATTGTTGGATTGACAGGAATGTTACATGCTAAGTCGGGTATTTGACTCAGTAAGTAAGTAAGTAAGAATATTTATATAGTGCAGGATATCATGCGTCACACTGCGAGTAGATGGAGTATCATTGTGAATAGGTTTATAGTACATAGATTGGCACCATAAACTACTTGAACAGGAAGAGTTGTAATTAACGTGGATCTTGCAATAAGTTTATTCTACTGGTTTATAAATACACCCAGTTTGCTATTCCTAGGCTTTTCCACAAATCATGCAATATTTGCTGCATGTTAAGCTACAAAGTCATTTTATTAGTGCTGTTGTGGTAATCCTGTGTCAGATTGATGACAAACATGAAGGTGACTTCTCATTGGGTACATTACAAATGAAATTAAATTTTACCAAAATGTTTCATGGCTCTACTTTGCAAGCATCCATGTGCATTACTATACCAAATATCATCAAAATTGGTCATACATTTGCAGAGATATCACAACATTTCTGTTCGCAAGATGGTGGCTGTTTGCCATCTTAGATTTGTTGGATGCATATTTAGTGCTGTTTTATAATTATGCAGAATTTAGTTACAATTTGTGCGATGGTTTCAGTAACATGAAAGTTTTAATATTTTTTACATTTGGCTTGAAAATGCCTATCAATGCACTAAAAATTGGGGTTTTCAGTGGTTTTGACCTGCTGAATGGGGAACATGTTAAAAGTGACCCCAAAACGTACTTAACGGTTATGGAAAGACGTCATTTGAGTCATCAGGTGTTAAAATTCATCACAGGAATTGTGACATATAGCCGACATGAAAGACAGTATTTGTTAACAAATGCTATCTACACAGAAATGTGTTTGTTTTCACCAATGCTCACAGCTGTAATGGTTAAGTCAATTTAAATTTTGCACATTGACTGGACATAATAATCGGGTTGGGGGGGGGGCAAATTTTGCCTTTCCAATTGACTTGCACTGGCTAATAATGCTGCATATTGCACTACTGCACATAAGCGTGCTAGTGATCTGATGAACTTTCATCCGTCCTTTGTTCCCAGAGTCGCTTTGATTACATGTGTTTGTGTAATAGTGCAACTGTAAGATTCATGTGATGTTTCTTGTCGTATAATTACTGCCTTAAGTATTACTATGTACTTTCTACATAACATGAAGTTTAACAATGTGAATAGAAATTTGTCATTTGAAACTGATGAAGATAGTCTTGCCACGTCTATGTCTCAATTTGGTGACATCAGTTATTGCCGTCTTGTTCTGGATCCAACTACAGAGCATTCAAGAGGTTAATATATTGTCTGTGTCATATAACTACACTATTTCTGTAAATTGAATTTTTTAGACTGGTAGTTTGAAGTTGAGTTAAGTGTTTATTGTGGTTTGTGATGTAGGCCTACTTTTTAATGAGAGTTGATAGTTTATTTATTTATTTATTTGTTAATAGAACATGAGTTCAATGTAGATAAAAAGCGGCAGTACAACAAGGTTTGCAAAAACACTTACAGTTGCCTGCCTAAAACATAAAACCATCAACTAAACATTAAAAATCTCGAAAAGTCAACAAAGTTAAGCGAGTTTTTAAAACTATGCAGTGAACTAAAGTGTGATTTATATAATGCATTTGTTTGCAGTATGCATTTTGGTGCACACAGTTGTGCAGTTTTTCTTGCATAAATATTAATGTTGACTGTTCATAGTATTTGTTGTTTTGATGAAAGCAGCTCTGTATATATCCTGTGACCTTCTTCTGCTTGTTGTTTTTGTTGGTGATTATTGTTCTGCTGATTCTACTGGCTCAACTTGACAGCACTTCCACCTAGATCACTGATAGGATATATATATCACTAGCTGGGCATTTAGCTAGACCTTTAAAAGAGATCTTGCCGAGAGAAAAAGCTTAGTCTGTTGCTGCCATTGTTTTTCGAGGCAGTTTTCTTGCACCGACCGTTGCTTTCGCATGCACTCTTTGACAGCATCACGCTATGACGGCCTCTCTTCATCAGTTAGTTTTTCTCGCCAACGTCCCATGCATTCAGCGTGACTGACGGGATGGACACCTTACTGTGATTATATAATACAATATTTTGAAACAATAGTTGGTTGCGGTTATTGCTTTACTTTTTTTACCTCATTAGAATATCCCACATTTTTAAACTGCTTAAACTCAAAGGGTACATCAATGGAATGAGTGGTATTCATGGAATCTAGATATGACGTTAAGCCTAAAGACTGATGCATCCCAACATGCATGGTCTCATAATCACAGCATACTGCAGTCTACCAAGCTTGTTCTGTCACTATACTGTATTGCGTAGTTCTCACCTTGTGCACTGAATCCGTTTGTCACACTGTATAAAAGGGAATCTGGGTTCTTATAAATAGACATACTACCAAATTACAAATAGCCTTAGCTAAAACTCAGTACTTTGTTCATCACACATGATAGATGTTGTCATCAGTGCCACTACCAAAATTTGTTGAGTACACCAAGTGTATCACAGTTCATAGCCATAAGTGATCAATAACAAATAAGTGATGCATTTCTGGCCTTATCTGCCAGTTTTGTAAAAACATCTTTACTTGAGTATTGTACAAAGACTCGTGATTGTAAAATGATAGTAATTGAATCAGATGTTGTACACTGATGGATGTGATAGAATTAGACAAAGATGTGTCCAAAGAAGACAACATGGGATGGTCTTAGATAAACGGCGATGTTTTCTTCTGTCCTTAGTTGGATGTGTAACAAGTGGAGAATGTGTGCATGTGCGTGTGTGTGTGTGTGATTGATGCTTGTGTTTTTTGCACATTTGTGAACTACTGCTGTGTTATTTATTTTTTCTTTTACATTATTAGGACTTTTTAGACTTTATGTGAAGCTACAGTGTTTGTTTATGTTGCTGATGTTGGACAGGAACGGCATTTGTTAAATTTCGGAGAAAAGAAAGTGTTGAAAAATGTTTAGAAGCTGCAGCAAACAGTCGTAAAGTAAGCATTTTTTGTCTGTAATATTGACTGTTAGCTGACAATGAATATTCACTGAGTCTCGAAAGAAGTTCACCAGTTTGGCATACATTAGTGGATTTTGATAGTTTTTGGCAGAAATGTTACTGAGAAAGTAAGTGCTCAAAAGATGCGTTATTTTACCTTCTCACCTGGTGAAATGCAGAAATGCAAAAATTGCATATTTTCTCTTACGCTGTATTATCACTGCATTGGCAGACTTCAGCGAGTCTCTGGCTGTGAAATGTCATGATGTGGTGTATGTGTCAAGGATGATGGAACAAGTTTGGTCATTGATGGTCGACGTCTGGTCATCTGCCGGGCTCTGTCACGTGATGCAGCGCAGCTTCTTGCATCACAGAAAAAGACAGATACGACGACCGACACACGCAACTTACACTTAGTCCGTGAGAGCTGTATGTGTCATGTATCGGTTTGGTTGTAGGCTTATTGCATAGTTGAAAGAGAAATGCAGTGAAGGTTAGAATTATACGGGTATGGGTGGCAGATGAAAGCACAGAATGTAGTAGATGTGGCTTTTCTAGTAATAGTAAGTTATAAGCCTGTCAAGCTATCACCTTGTGACCTTAAAATGAATGTATTATTATTAGTCCACATCACAGCTGTAGCTAGCAAAGTGGCTTATTGTTATAGATGGAGTAGCAACAAAACTGTCAAAAAACCAGGGCTGCACATTAATCACCACCTGCACAGGTGGCCTGGTGGCCAATTGGCTAGCATGTTTGACTCGTGTTTGAAAGACACGGTTTTGAATCTTACTGAAGCCAGTCACTGCATGACTCCAGTGGGCAAGTTGTTCACACCTTCTGTGCATAGTGGGGCAGAAGGCCGGCTTAACCAGCTGACACCTGGTATAGCCGGCACTTCTAAAGTGGCTCCGGGCAAGTCGTTTACCTGCGTCGGCTCAGCTCTACTCAGCCTTTCATCCTTAATTGGTGGATAAATCGTGTAAGGGCTGGAGACGCTGTCTCTGCCAGTTGGCTGGTAACTGTGTGATCCCGTATGGCATGCAGGCTGCCATAGTGCTCCAGATGCTTCTAGCACTAACTGCTATATACTGCTTTACCTTTTCTTTTACCTAATCGCAGTTAATGCTGCGATTAACATACCAGTAACTAGAAATGTTTGTACACATCTTAATGTGACTAGGCCATTCTTATGCTGCTGGCGCAACCTGGCAAATAAGATTGAATAATCAGACAACTCCCAGTCCAAAATATGATATCCACATTAGGATTTTGTATTTTCCTTTCCTGCTGCAAAATGTTATGTTTAAGCTGCCAGTTGTGGATCACATCGTTAATCTACCAGTCAGTGACGTACCCCACCCCTATAGTTGTAAATGTTTCTCCGTTATTATTCAGCTGACCCACACCAAATTAGTTGTGAATTTGGATATGGTCTAACAGTCATTGATTAACACCTGGGTTTTCAGTTGCTCATTTTCCTTTCCCATTGTGCAATAATATGTCACAATTGAAAATGTCGAAATTTTAGCTTTTTCGGCCCCTTAATCAGGGAGGCTATAATTACCTATAAAACTTACACCTATGTAACATAACAATTTCTCCTACCTGTATTTGCACAATTAGGTCGGAAATTTAAAAAAAATCATTCACAAAACATACATACGAATGGGCAACTAAATCATGGTTAAGTATTTTAATCACGATTACAAATTAATCACAAGAAACTTTGGATATTTCATATTTCATATGCTGTATACTGTCATATACTACAAGTTGTTACATAACTGTTAACTGATATGATGTTTTATATTCCTAATAAATAGCAAATTCATCATTAGTTCATCATTAGTCTTCACTAATCAGTTTACTATCACTGTAGTTACAAACAAATGTATCAAAAGTCATGCTGTACTCACAGATTGAATAAACAGCAATCATTGAGAAACCGAGAAATGTGAGCGAAATTCACACTTTTTTTAGTTTTTGCAACAATTACTTGGTATGATAATGATATATTGCTTGTTGACAGTCGCTGGCACTGCAGTGCACTAACAATTGTTCTGGGTAAAGCACTTCTTTCAGCGTCAACACTGTCAGCACAAACTAGTACATGTAGTAAACTAGCGCTTACGTGGATTTGTTGCAGCTTTTTGCATGATTTAGTTAAAGTTGCACTGCATGCCTGTTGTAGTTATACGTCTTGGTACAAAGGAAGCTGAAGGTCTATCTAAAAGCGATGTGGCCAAGAGGATGAAGGTGACTGATGTATATGTGCCTTAAATAGTTTGAGACTTCAGTTGAAAGCACTAATGTCTAGTTTTGCATTCATTGATGTGTAACCACATAATTAATTATGGTTATATGTGATTTGTTATCAAATGAAATGAATCGCCATTGCATTGTGCTGAAATGTAAATTCTGTTTGTGTAGTGTATCTTGAATTATTTTTGCTGAAATTATATATATGCTGTGTCTCAAAATACATTTTTATCACTTGAGCAGCTACTGTCCGATTTTAATAATTTGTGCCAGAAATGTTGCTTAGAGGCAATCAAATGATGCTGTATTTTCACACTTCACTTAACGTTGCTTCTGCACTCTATTTTTAAACTTGAAACATGGACGTTGCATCTTTTTCGTAAATAAAATATTGTTTGTTTTTTTTATCCAACAAACACATTAAACACATTAAAATTATCACCTGGTCACCGTTGAACCACCCTTCATTTGCAAAATGATTGCATGCACCAGACACTAAAAGCAGAACCAAGAAAGTGCCTATATCCTCCATCTGCTGCACATGCTTATATGCCGTTATAACTCCTTCACCCCTGAGGAATTCATCAGGCTTTGTCACCTGAAACCTTATCCTAAGATATTGATATCTGGTTCTTTTTACTCAGCCGTCTTGGTCAGATCACTGACAAAGATTTTATTACCAACTGACCACGAGGACGTTAACATCCGTTGACGGTGGAGCTTCGTTGACCGCAGCTGTGACAGTAGATGACCATGGATTTCATACACTGATTGTGCATGTACGTGCAAACAGCGGACAGTCAACAACCGTCAGTTGTCAGTCTGTGAGTTAAGAACACCTGTTGACGATAGTGCCCGTGGCCAAGTGCAGTCAACAGTCAATTACGATCATTATTTGTTGATCACACTCAGCGTACAGCTTTGTGTACAGTGCAGTGGATGATTGGGCGTGACGCTGTTACATGATCCATCTTCGTTTGCACTTGTCCTTTCCTGGAAGGGTGGGGTGTTTAGGCCATAATTGTTTTTAAAAAATTATCAACACGTAATTAGCATGGAGTTCTGCCATAAAAAAATTGCTCTACGTGTCTACCTCATTCTGAAACATTAGGCTGTAAGACGTTTATACCACTGTTTTATTGCACTGTCAGTCAGCTGCTGCTCCGTCTTATTGCAGTCATCACAGATCTGTGGCTTGCATATAGTACTCAGAAAATGGCATAAGCACATAAAGAATATTTAAACTGTTGTGTTAAAATCAGATATTCTCGGACCTGTGTACTTATGGATATTCTGTGTAAGTTTTATTTTAAAAATATGTCCAAAAAGTGTGAAAGATATATGAACAAACATACTATATTTTTCCAAAACATCATTCGTTGTCAGCAAGATTGAAAAACTAAACGAAGCCTAGTTGAAGTCTGGCAGAGCAGTATTCAGTGTGTAAGTGAAATTGCGCTAATTCCATGTTACCAGGTAGTGCAGAAGCACTCGATAAATGAGATGGAATTTCTCTAAAAATAGTTATGCCATAGGTTATTACAGCTGGAATTATTGGGATCCTTTCTTCAGACAATGTTTATAACTAAACAAGTCTTTGTTGTTAGGTTGAAGCAATAACAAGGCAGAAACTGAGAAATCCAAACGTATTTGTGTCACCGACAAGACTCTGTGTTAGAAATATTCCAGTGTCTGTTACTGACAGCAGATTAAAGAAAACCTTTATTGCAGCTGCAGGAAACCAAAAAGCCAAAGTGACAGAGGTGTGTTACTTGCAAATCATGATAAATGTATTCATGTTATTATTTTCACCATATTATTATTTTCACTGTGTAGTCTTCTTTAACTGTTGATAGTATTGGCTATTCCTCATCATTTTCCTCATTTTGCATCGCCTTTCATATTTTCATAGTGGTCAAAATATTTGTCTGTGCAGTAATGTAATGTAATATTAATAGCTAGTTACAGTGTACAATTGTCTGTAATTACCAGCTTACCAACAAATCCCTGACATAATTCGGCTAATGTGCATGATTTTTATGGTATAATTTCTGTAATTACACTAGATAATGATACATAACAACAACAACAACAACAGTTTAACAGCCCTTTACCAAGGTCAGCCAATATCATGTCACACAAACAATGCCAGACAATAGCTTAGGGACTATAGTTTTTTGATACCAAAAATCTTGGTGAAATTCGAATGGGTCATCACCCCCATGGGGTGCAGAATGCAGCTGGGGTAGGCTTAAAGTTGGAAATTTTCAACCAACATATGGAAATAGAAATGGAGATAGTAGAAATGGTGAAAGATAAGAGCATGATTATAATGGAAGGCTAATAGGAAGTCACATGCACGCTATCGAATGGTGCTGTTACCAGTGACTGAGTGACCCATTATTACTCCAATACTCCAAACCAACTGTTTTCCTCAGTTTGCATTGCCTTTCATATTTTCATAGTGACAATACTTCAATGGTCAAAATTCAACAGTTACTCATAGCTGGAGTAGTAAATTAGGGCCATCCAGTCAGACAACAAATGTATGCGATATTACTTGCAACTGCCAGGCAGACCATGTGGCATGTTGTTGGTTGTCGTGCTTGATGATTTAATGATGATTAAATATCTTGATGGGGATTTGATGATTAGCAATTGATTGTGGATTGTGACACTGAGTGGGACTTTTGTGTTGACCAGTGTCGTATCATGAGAGATTTATCACGAGTTGGAGCATCTGGCATCGGCAAGTCACGTGGTTATGCTTTCGTCAACTTCACTGACCATAGTGATGCCTTGCATGCTTTAAAAGCAACTAATAACACACCAGGAATATTTGGTGATAACAAGGTAGGTCTGCTATTATTGCAATTACTGACTTGCTTGCAGTGAACAACTTCTGAGAATAACAAAGAAATAACGTTAATTAATTTATTGGGCCCATTCTATCGGGCCATAGCGGTCCTCTCTGTCACGCGTTGTCGTTGTCGTTGTTGTCGTGGACATCGATGCGCAGGCGGCGTGCGACAGTAGCGACACCCGGTGAATGGTAATGTGGCGTGCAGCGGCTCGCAGTGGCGAATGGGCCCAACATTATTCAAATGCTTCTTGTTTACTTTGTTATATCTTTGGATGTAAGCAATTGTTTGGGGTGCACGTTGGCTCATCCTCGCGACTACCATTGAAGAATTCATGCATATCGGTGATGGGTGGAGATGCCATTTAAATTTTGAGGGCAGACTCACGTGGGCCCTGGGAGCCATGGTTTGATGTGCACATTGGTCCCCCTGGTGAATACGATTGCATGTTCAGCAACAGTACGTCAGGTGTGACAGCACATTGCTCAGACAGATCTAACGACGACTGTCAGTTTATCGGCTGCCAGTGCAGTCAAGTTTTACATGAAATTTTCTCCATGATAAGTCTGAGTGTGCCTATATGATACTTTGCCATCTTAGCTCTAATTATTTTTACATTCTTTTCATTTAAGTTTACATTAACATCGCTAGAATAGTGCCCACTACTTGCCCACTACATGGGTACTTGGATGATTTTGTCTTAAGTCTGGAGATAAATTATGCAACAGTAAAATAACGCTAGTTACGATGCATCTTATGTGCTATGTTTGACGTTAATTGGCACTTGTGCAGAATAAGGACAAACTACAATGTACTGTCGGTGTCAGATCAGTGGTCAGTGGCACTGCTGCATTTCTAAACATTAATGCCTGATCTCCAGTGCAATCTGTGACTATGCCTTAAAATGACTTTGAAGGCTCCCTACAACAACTGATAGGTCATACGGTGGTAACAATGGCAATATTAACAGAATGCAGCTTACTCTCACACGTTACGCAAGTAACATTACTACATTTCTGTTTGTGGGTACTAATACTCGTTGCAGGTAATCATTTTACACATTGCTGGTTGTCGCCCTTATATGCAAATCTTTGACCGTTTGTTTTCATGTTATGAGAGTAGACAAATTGGTAACAGACTCATCAGAGACTTAGTCATTTCATTTTACCAGCACTTCTGCAAGAGATAGCTCCACCACTATCCTGCATTGTCCACCAATGATTGTTTTTGTTTTGTTAATATTAACTTTCATAAATCGTTGACTTTTGATACGTTTATAACACACGATAACGTATCAATTTGCTTTTGTGTAGCGTCTGATTGTTGAATTCTCACTGGAAAATCGTTCAGCACTGCAGGCAAAAATGAAGCGTGCAGAGAGAGCCAAAGTATGTCCTGTTGACCATAATAATTCACATTTCTATATTGATATGCTGCTAAGTAAGCCTTGCTGCATTCTTATCTGTTGAAAGTTGACTACAACAACTTAATTGGGCAATAATTCATTGATGGTCACTATTTTCTCCTGTCTTTCTGAACTGTGAATAGGTTAATAATTCCTTCTCTCAGCTTGATGGTTTAATCAGTTTTTAGCGCGAGATGTAATATATACATCTCGTGCTTATGCCATGATGCCAGTCTGTCTGTCCGTCTGTCTGTGACAGAAGTGCATTGGCGCATTATAGCTAATTTAGGTTTCAAATTCCGATCCCACTTTACCGCCTGTGTGCGGCGGCCGTGCTACTTGCGGGCGGATCATCTCTCGCCATGCTAGCCAGTGCTAGACTCTCTTGTTTTTAGTTGTCAGGATCCTTGGCAGTGGATCAAACCTTGTTGATGCTGTACTGGAGGAAATAATGTCAAGTTGGATTGTTTATTTATATTGATATAAAGCATTCATGTTTAATGTAGTTATTTCACTGCAATGGCTGTTACTGTCAGGCAAAGCAGTGTCTCTTAACAAGCACGTTTGTTCCTCGCAAGAAAGAAGATTCAAAACTTATTGTGCCTTCATCGTGCAGCGGCAACACTGCAAGTCTGAGTAGAGAACGTCAGAAGCAGAACACTGGCACGGGTGTTCTACCTTCACACACTGGTCCTAAAATTCGTCACAAGAAGAGATCACATGACCAGCCAAGGAATAAACAACAAAACGTTCAACAGAAGGTGTTGTTTAATTACAGTTATGTGATGCTTATATGATGCTGTTATTTTTTATGGAATATTAAGAATATGTTGTGACGTAATATTTTTCTCATTTTGATTTATATTGCTTAGTCCCCAGTTGGTTGTCATGTCAAGAGTATTTAGTGGAATGGAGAAACAATACAATTGTCTTATTTTTCATCTTTAGAACTCTTTTAATTTCCAACAAGGTCCAGTGGAGATCAGGGAAATTGTTGTGGACATTAGTCCCTATGTAGGCATCCTCCCCAATTTTTTACCACATGATGCTAGTGCGGTATATGCTGTTGTTGTGTGTCTGTCTTGTCTGTCCGTCCATCACATGCCAGTATTATGTCACAATCGCTCAACTGAGGATCACACAAACCATCTTGGCACGTGGCACACACTGCAGATGAGTCCATGGTGGTTGGCAGTGCAGGCTGTCACTACCAACTTGTTAATTTTTGGCATATAATCAGTGTTTCTGGAATGGTTGAAGATTTCTAATTTAATACAAGATTATTCAGGGACATCAGTTTTTAGCATACATTATGTAGCAGTAGTATCTTACTGTGTCATGTTAATGTTTGTGCAACTGCAATAACAGGAGTCACGGAAAAAGAAGCAGAAGTCACGATCTTCAGTCCAGAAAGTGGAAACTGCTGATAATGTTGATAAACTGGTAGAAAAATACCGGCAGAAACTGTCAAGTAAAAAACGGAACAAGTGGTTTGATTTATGAATTTTGTGGCTGTGATTGTGTGTTATGAAGACTGTTTTAACTGGCCAGTTAATAATTACTGCAGGATAGTCCAAGTGCTGAGTGACGGATATACACTGTGAGTCAAAAAAAACTCAGAACACTTAGACTTTAGTACATAACTTTGCCAAATATTAACTGATTTTCAAAATTTGTAGTAAATTTGCAACAGTCATTATTAATCATTCCACTATACCACTATACCTTAAATGCATCGCTACACTAACTTAAGAAATCTCCATTGTTCAAAAAATTGCCATGCTCAAGAACTGAGTCCAGCAAACTGTGGTGTAAGATTCAGCCACTCAAAAAGTCATATAGAAATACTTGATAGATATCTGTTGATACTGAAGTCAAAAATAATCTGCATTACTATACAAGAACAAGAACAGTTTGTGTCTGTCTCATGTGACCTGTTCTGCTTATAAGAATTTATGACAATCAACCTTTTTGCCTGTAATTTCATCAAGTGTTCACCAGTATTTTTTCACTACCAAACCTTATTCTTTTCCTTTATGAATAGGCTCACTTCATTTCCAGGCTGGATGTCATAATTTTATGTTGTTTTTTGTGTTTGATGATTTGTATTTTGTTGATTTAGTGGTTGTAGATGTAGTTTTGTGTTAGCCCAGGTTTATTATGTTGTTTGTGGTTTTTTTCTGATTTTGATTTTCGCAGTACTAGCCAAGCAATAGGCTGGAAGAGCATACCCGAAATAACCTATTTAGTGTTGAGTGGGACATTTATGGTTTAACTCAATCAATCAACATAGTGAAATAGCCCACCACACCATAAATGTGCAGCTACACTACCTTTTGATTTATCATTAATCGTCATGCATGTTTCAGATCGTCTCTTTTTCAGACCTTACTATTTCAGAAGGTAGTGTAGCTATATACACATCTAAGGTGTGGTTGCATATTTAATAATGACTTTACAAGTGAATATCAGTGTATGAATTTTGAAATTCAGTTAGCATTTGGTGAAGTTACGAACAAAAGTCCTGTTTTTTGCACAGTTTATGGGCCAAATGCTATTGCTGTTGCTTATCATATGGTGTTGGACAATGATTGTTCTCTACAATGTACATTATATTCTGAAAAATGGCTCCATACATTTGCTAGTGTGTTATTTGTTAAGCAAGAATAGGTGACTGCTAGTTGTATCTTATGTATCCACTAACTCGCTTACCATCTGTCACCTATGGTGACTGAAATTGCTGATCATTTCATGGAGAATTTTGTATTGGGTCCTTGATTACAGAAGATGGTTGAGTATGAAGAATTCTGTACCAGGTTAAACAGAGGGCAGGCTATCGGGATATCACTGCAGAACATATAGAAAAGTCACAGCATACATATTTCAACAAAAATACGACTAATGAAAGCGCTAGTATGGCCTGTAGCAACGTACGGCTGTGAAAGCTGGACACTTAGAATGAAGAAAGATGCTTCGACGCCTTTCAGATGAAAGGACTGAGGAAGATACTACAAGTTGCGTGGACAGCGAAGAAAACAAATGAGTGGGTCCTGAAGAAAGCTGGAGTAAGGAAGGAACTATTGAAGACTGACAAAGCAAAGAAGCTAGCATACTATGGTCACACCATGAGGAAACAAGGGAGTTGCCCGGATAAAGAGATAATGCAAGGAACAATGCCAGGTGCACACAGGCGAGGAAAACCACACACACTGCCTGGATGGACAACATCAAGACATGGACAGGAATCGCCATGAAAGAGTCAGTCAGAATGGCAGAGGACAGAGATAAATGGAGAAAGTACGTTCATGGTGTGGCCAACCCTCGGATCGAGGATGACCAAAGAACAGATCTGTTGAAACAAATCAGTTGTTTCACTAAAATTTGTGGAATATGTTGTGAATACTTGCATACAAATTCTGAAAATTTGGCTCAAATCCATGCTTACCATTGCTGAAATACAGGTCTTTTTTTCTAGGAGATTGTTTTTTGGTGCACCCTGTAGTGTGTTACTGTTATATACATGTAACTAGTATGTGGTGCATTAAAGCAATCAAGTTCAAAGTTCAGTATGTGTAATCTACAATCAAATAACAATATTAACGTTATGGAAGACGTGACCACTAAGTTGCAAACTGCAAAAACAATACATATGACACGCACTCAGACGTCTTTAAAACTCATCATTTCGGAACACACTATATGCATGAATAATAAACACTGAACACAAAATCTGTGAAGAGCATATTTACAGCAAGACTGGGTGGAGAAAAAAAGGCATCACTAATCTAGTAATATGCACATATTCAATAAATTAATGACGAATGTGACACACAGAGAAATGTCATAACATGTAAGGTTACTGCACTGTTCATAGCTAATTGCAGAAGTACAACTAAATACTGTTCATCTCCACGACGTTTAGCACGAGCAAGTTCAATTTTTAAAAAGAAAACGACTAGTAATCAATCAAATAATCCAATCTAACAAAAATAGTTAATATATTTGCCTCCAGGGGCGGATTTAAGAAGTGGCCACTTTATCTTTTATTTTAATTGTTACTACTGACTTTTACTAGCTCTAGGCTCTTTTATGTTTTATATGTTCGGTTGCGTATGACAACCCTCAATAAACGAACATGATGATGATGATGATGAGTGGCCCTTGCCATATGGTCCTCGGAGGCCTCTGAAAAAAAAATAAATAATTTTACTCCTTCAAACTCTGTATGATAAGTCATACTGCATTTGTCATTAGCGCGAGATGTAATATATACATCTCACGCTTATGCTACGATGTCTGTGTCCGTCTGTCTGTGACGTAAGTGTATTGGCGCATTATAGCTAATTTAGGTTTCAAATTCCGATCCCACTTTATCGTGCATTGCTGCAAGCAGCAAGGCGGCCGTGCTACTCGCCGTGCTGCTTGCGTGCGCGGTGCTGCTTGCAGGCGGATCATCTCGCGCTATGCTAGCCACTGCTAGGCCCTCTTGTTTTATGGCTTGTATACGAACCAATGAGCCGCATGCTTTGGCAAATTTCTTCAGACTTTTATGAAAAAACTGCAGAGGAGGCAGGCCTATCGTCCCTAAATTTCGAACTAAAATTCTACAGTAAGCTTATATGAGTAAACTTTCTAAGACTGGCCGCCGTCTGAGTTTAATTCATCGATACTAGTTTGTCATGTATACAATTATGTGTGGTTTACTGTGAAGTCAATACACTTCACTTACTCATGCCGAAATCTGTTTTGTCTTATCACGAAACTGGCTTTGCTAAGCAAGCATTATTGTGCATCAAAATGTTCTAAAACTCACTAGGATTGCAAAAATTTTCAAAAAAAAATTCCAGGGGAGGACCCCTTCCCCCTC
>Ga0209782_1000158_pt1 | contig 26674 bp, 28 predicted proteins | sample WorMetmaBAHAMAS1_FD_187390 | JGI IMG/M metagenome (GOLD analysis project Ga0209782, IMG submission 187390) | Marine gutless worms symbiont microbial communities from Max Planck institute for Marine Microbiology, Germany - Inanidrilus... | ecosystem: Host-associated > Annelida > Digestive system...
AGCGCGTGCTTGCTGGTGAGCATCGCGACCCGGGCCAATGATCTGATCTTATATGACCGCGGCTATCCGGCCTTCTGGCTGTTTGCCTTACACCACCAGGAACAACGTCGCTTCTGTGCCCGGATGCCGTTGGCTTTCTCCCGCGAGGTCAGCGCCTTCGTGGCCAGCGGCAAAAACAGTGAGGCGGTGCTGTTCACACCAGGCCCCCACGCACGCCAGCACTGTCAGACGTATGGATTGGCGACCGATCCCATCCCGCTACGCTTGATCCGCGTGAAGCTCAAAAGCGGCGAAATCGAAGGGCTCGCAACCTCGCTCCTGGAGGAGCAAACCTATCCGAGCACCTGGTTCAAACACCTCTACCACCTGCGCTGGGGCAACGTGAGAAATGCCGCCTCGAAATCGAGAACTTCTCCGGCCTCAGCGCCCACGCCGTGAAGCAGGATTTCTACGCCAAGCTACTTCGTGCTCAACCTCACGGCGGTCCTTTCCTGGGTCGCTCAAGGCATCGCCGATCGTCTCTACCGCGACCATCAGCACACCTACTGGGTGAATTTCGCCCAGGCGCTCTCCAAGAGAAAGGATAATCTGGTTCGGTTGTTCGTCTCCAATTCCTCACGGCAACTGCTCACCGCATTAATACTCGCGATGGCGACAAGCGTCGAAGCCGTCCGACCGGACCGCTCTTACCCGCGAAAGATCAAGCCCGCCAAGCTCCACCCCTTCCATCCCAACTACAAGCGCTGCCATGAGCCTTAACTTAAGGGCATTGCGCTGCACATAGGGTGATGGATGATAATGCGTCCATTTGTTTGGAATTTGAAACATATCCATTCCCTCATAACGGTAGCATCTAACTTCGCGGGTCGAAAATTTTCGGTGCAAGAGGGCAAGACCCCCTATGAGGGAGGGTACTATGCACTAGACCACAAAGGTAAAGTCATGTGGCTACCGGGGGGCGGTACGACGGATAACCCTTATATGGCGGATATACTACTGCAGCGCTGTGCCACTGCTCTATGGAATGATGAGTGATGAATGCAGAGTGGGTTTCATCATTCATCACTCCGCATTCATCTCCCACAGCCAAGCCGCACCGCGCACACCGCTGGAATCGCCGTGGACCGGGGGGCGGAGGTCGATGTGTGTTCCATCCGAGAACAGGTATCGGCCAATGATCTCGGGTACCTCGCGGTAGAGTCGGCTGAGGTTCGAGAGTCCACCGCCGAGTACGATCACTTCCGGGTCGAGGAGGTTGATGACGCCGGCGAGGGCGCGGGCCATGCGGTCCTCATAGCGCCGCAGGGCGGTTTCGGCCTCCGGGTCATGGGCCGCAGACGCGGCAACGATTTGTTGAGGTGTCAGGTCACGTCCCGTCGCCCGGAGCAGGTCGGCAGCGAGTCCCGGACCCGAGAGGAAGGTCTCGATGCAGCCCTGTTTACCGCAGTAACAGGGTGGCCCCGGATGTTCGTCGTCCTGCGGCCAGGGCAGGGGATTGTGCCCCCACTCGCCGGCGATGCGGTGGGGGCCGCTGAGCAGGCGGCCGTTCACCACAATACCGCCGCCGGTACCGGTGCCGATGATTACGCCAAACACCGAGTAAGCTCCGCTGCCGGCGCCGTCTATCGCCTCGGACAGGGCAAAGCAGTCGGCATCGTTGGCCAGCCGTACCGGGCGGTCCAGTATCTCGGCTAGGTCCGCGTCTAAGCGTTTTCCGTTCAGCCACACCGAGTTGGCATTGCGCATGCGACCGCTGAAAGGAGACAGGGCCCCCGGCGTGCCGACGCCGACGGTGCCGCGTTCGCCAGTCTCCGACTCCACCTGCGCTACCAGCCCGCCGATGGCCTGCAGGGTTCCGGCATAGTCGTTGCGCGGGGTCTCCGTGCGGTACCGCGCCAGCACTTGGTGATCGGCACCGAGCGCAACAACCTCCATCTTGGTACCGCCCAGGTCGATCCCGATTCGGACTCCGCTCATAGTGCCCGGTTTATCCTATATTATTAGCTAAACATTTTCTCACACTAGTGTCCTGGACATTATATTGAATAAATTCAGATGGTTATTTGTTTCGAGATTGCTTAGATCGTAGTCCACAGCGATAACCATCTGATTCATAAATGTTTTTTCGCACATAGTCGGGATCAAAATCTGTAGAATCGTATAGAGAACTGCGTCAATTGGGGCGCTTTTGGAAGTATCTCCATGATTCTTAGGGGCGGGATCTTTTCAAGACCTGCACATCGATTCAAGTCGATGACATCCTGAAATCGGCAGCTTTGTTTTATCTTACAAGTGGTTACAAGATGGAAGAACCAGTTTCCCCGGATGCTAGCTAGTGATTTCCTCAAACTGCTGAGCCATTCCCTTAATCTTTGCCGGTATCAAAATCTTTCATTCTACGTCTGTCTTCTTGTAACGAAACGACCTCCATTGTCTCCATCGTCATGTCTCCCAATATTGGTATGGGTTCGAGTGAGTAGTACATGGCACAGATTTTCTCCTTCAGGGACTGTACCCAAGATATCGACCTTTTCGAATTGGATCCCGCCGAGTTGCTCTGCCTGAGCCATGACCCTCTTGAGAAAGGACGAGAAAAAGTCTGTATCAGACATAGTCTTAAGCGTCTCTTTAGTCGTCCCTGGTCCAAAGAACTGTGTCAACACTTCCGGCGCCACCTCATCCGGCACTTCGGAAATAAACGACAACATTTTTCCTTAGAGGCCGTCTAAAAACCAACTTATTGATTTTCAATGAAAAAAAATCAGATTTTCTGATGGTATAATAACTTTGATCACTTCTATTTCAGATTCCACTATGACTCCTGAAAATACTCAATCTCCTATCAGGTGCCCGAGCGACTCATTGATGAAGAGTGGGAAATTCTCCAGCCTATTTTCGCTGAGCTCGAACCCTGTACCACTGGACGCCCACGAACGACCGATCTTCGCGAAATCCTGAATGCGATTTTTTATCTGACTTAACAACCACCAGCTAAAGCCGGTTGGTTAGTACTACGAACTGAAAGTCTAGATACGGGTCAATAGACTCGTTTAGGGCTCGATCCGGAAATTATCGTCGACTTTGGGCTCGAAGTGATGCGCCAAATACTCCTTGCTCTGCTCTTGCGTCAACTCTCCCGAGTGACACAAAAATATCCGCGAGCCCCAAAATGCCGTCTCCAGTATCTTCTTCTCAGATCCGGGAAACTCTCGAACCGTTTGGTCGAACTGCGTCCTTCGATACGCCGCATGATATGGTTTTAACCTTGTCTCGGAACGAATAAAACCAGTTGTTCATGGCGCTACCTGCCAACAGACTTTCCCCCTTATCGGTTGGTTAACTATTACTACAACAAATGGACGGACAATCGAACGTTGGAAGAAGTCAATACCGCGCTACGTCAGCATTTACGTAAAAAAGTCGAAACCCAGACCCGACGGCAGCCATCATTGACAGTCAAGGCATCAAGGGAACCCCAGAATCCTATCTGGAATCAGGGTTCGATGGAGGCAAGCTCGTTAAAGGAAGAAATGGCAATATCCATGCCGATACATAGGTTGTCTGATTATTGTTCGGGTGTTCGCAGCCAACGTATTTGATGGGAAAGCGGCTCGTCAGCTCATAACGGAGCTGTTCTCATTCCTTCATACCATCACAAAAATCTGGGCCGACAGCGGTTATTCCGGCCCGGAGCTTTCCGGTTGGCTCTGGCATCCAATTCGGATGCCCGGTCGAGGTCGTTACAAATAGGGTTTCCCGGCTTCCACGTGTTACCTCGTCGATGGGCGGTTGAAAGAACCTTTGCTTGGCTAGTTCGAGCACGTCGATTGAATAAAGATTACGAACGCAAGCCAACTTCGAGTGAAGCTCAGGTTTATTTCGCATCAAGTCGCTTGCTTCTCCAACAGCTCTGTAATAACCAGACGCCCTATAAAATGACCGTGGGGTGATTTTCTAGTAACTTATAGTATTTTTAGACAGCCTCTAAGGCAACCATGGGCGCAAACGACGCAGATTACGGTGAAAAATCCATGGATAGTAGGCACAAGCACGTAAAGATAACAGGTTGTCAGTGGGTTACCGTCACCAGCTTAGCCTCCTGCAATTCATTGACCACTCCATTGATGTCCTCCCGGAGGGTGGTCTCATCCACATCGTATTCAGCCGACAACCGCGCCATGGCAGCCGCCGGATCGCCATTTTCGGCGAGTAGTTGCCACAGGCGCATACCCACTTCATCCAAGGCGTAATAGAGCTCGTTGTCCAGGTCCAGGAGCACGGTTCCGCTCCCCAGTTCCTGAAAGATTACATCGGGAGAAATGGTGAGTTCTTTAGGCAAGGGTTGTGTCTTCATCGATCCGAAATCCGGAGGGGAATCTGAACGGTTGCCTTATTGTTTGGTGCCCAGGGACAGAATTGAACTGCCGACACGAGGATTTTCAGTCCCCTGCTCTACCAACTGAGCTACCTGGGCTGCGGGTAACCACGCTTGCCGCTTGCCACTGCTGCCGTGGGAGCAATCGGCAAACATATAAGGACAAAAGCCACTACTGTGTCGTTAAAGCTGCACCTTAGGTCAGTAATTAACTGTTTGCAAAGGGAAAAGTTCCAATTCCTGGGTGTCACCGATTTGGACACGAAAACACGTGCCGACATGCTTCTACCGCAGGGTTCCCGGAGGGTTGGTCATGCTATTCCAGACTGATCTCTACACAATTCTGTAGATTCTAAGCCTAACCTTCTTCGAAAGAACCTCATTAATTCAAATGGTTGTAAATGAGGCCCACACAACGGAGGGGGTCGATACATCTAATCAACTAAATCTATTCGATAATTTAACGGGACAGTAGTGGACAAAAACTCATATTAGAGCAGGATGACGATGAAGCGTCAAGCACAGATGGCGACGAAGCGCTCAGCACAATGACAGAAAAATGTCAAGTACAGCAGGGCGAGCGCGATAAATTTCTTTTTGATGAACAAGTTACCTCCACCTTCTGGTCGCCAGTCGCCAGCTTCCGGCAGAGGTAGACTCGTTTGATGTGGTAAGCGCCTGCCTCGTCTGCGGCAGGCAGGTTGTTCAACTGCGATACGAGGAGCGGATCAGAAACCCGTTAGCCGGCTGGAACTCCGGACGGGTTGGTAATCAGGAATACCAACACGGTTACGACGACCCCGTAAGACAGCGCCGTGATAGACCAGCAGAGTGGGGACTCCGAGTGGTATTCGGCCAGACCGAGAGCGAGCAGGCTGCGGTTTTCAGAGAGTAGGGTGGTATGGTTTGATCGGAGCCTATGATGCGTTCATAGAGCTTGCGGAACAGTCGCTCCTGGGCTGGGAAGTAGCCATCCAGGCCCCAGAAGATAAGGGCCGGGAGCAAGGCAATGGCGACTAGCCGGGGATCGGCACCTTTTCCGGCCAAGGCCAACAGGGCAACCACCAGGGTAGCCGACCAAGCCTTGAGTTGGAAGGAATTGCGGGTCATACGTTCGATGATGCCCTAGACCAGGTCTAAGTGCTTTTCGTTGACTTCGTTTCCCATTGGTCTTTATCCCTCCTTAGTCGATACTGCTTCAAATGCGCGGGCGATGAGGGCGGTGACGAGCTGGGCATCATGAGATACATGCAACAAATGCCTGACCTCGCCTACAAGCCTGTTTTTTTCCTGGTCGGCACCGGTGGCCGCGTCGATCAAACGCGCAGTCTCCCCACCTGCTCCACCGACCAGACAGACCGGACCTGCGGCACGGTAGGCGCGGAAGCGCTCGAACTCATCTCGAATGCCCGGCTTATCGCCCATAAAGCCGGTGGTCTTACCGCTGACGAAGACTGCAGCGCTTGCGAGCTTGGCCATGGGATCGCGCAGATTCGCGAGGTTCTTATCGAGGGCCAACTCGGGTTCTCCTACCCAGCGAACGCGACCGAAGACCTCTGTATCGAACGCCTCTGGTGGAGCCTGAACACGGAACCGCTCCAATTGATACAGGTTGACGGTCGGCCGTCGGTTCGTGCGGGAATCGGCAACCTGGTGCACAAGCGGCGTAATGGTGGGATGATCGCCGAAGACGAGATGCAAACCGGCATCGAACAGGGCAGCGACGATTGTCGAAACGAAGTCATAAAGCCGCGGGGCTTCCGGCGTATCGGTCACTTCGTCGGGGACGCTGGCAGATAGCAGGACCGGCAGGGGCATTGGTCTTGGCCTGGCGCCGGGGTCTGTTTGGAATATGGGCATTTCCTGACGACTTCTATGCCTGCTGCACACCTGCAATGAGCCAGTCACCCGCACTGCTCTCCCAGTCGTGCTGTACGTGCCAGGTCTCGCGGAAGGGGTCGGCGGTCGCATCCTGCTCCTCACGGATCAGCCCGGAGAAGAGGACACTTGCCACCACCAGGTCGCCGTCACGGCGCACGGTGACGAGTTGGGCGTCCAGGGTCACGACCTCGGTGTGTTGGGCCTGCTCTCTCAAACGGCTGCGCTCACGCTCCAGTTCGGCGAAGAGCTCGGGTGTGGTGTAGTCGCGGATATCCCGGAGATCGGCCTGGTCCCAGGCCGTCTGGAGCCGCATGAAGTGGGTCTTGGCGCCATCCAAGAACCCTGAACCATCAAACCAGGCAGGGGCCTCATCGTCGCCCGAATCGGGGGCGACTCGGGTCGGATCATCAAGATCCGGTGACATTGTGTCCGGAACCGATCCCCCACCCCTGGCGACCGGTCCGCCATAGGCGCCGGCCCCGGTTCCGGCGGTCGCGGGACGACTGCGGCGCATGGCCTTGAACAGCATCAGGCCACCGAAGATCAGGGCCGCGACCAGGAGTATGTCCATGATCTGCAGGCCCTGGAAGGCGTCGCCGAAGAACAGGGACGCGAGCAAGCCGCCGGCGGCCAGTCCGGCCAGGGGACCGAGCCAACGGCTCATTCCGCTGGTACGCCCGGCGGCCCCGGCCGCTGCCTGGGAGCGACCGGGTGCGGCCCGAGGAGTCTGGCGCGGCGCGGTACGCGGCATACTCCGGTACTGCTTACCCAGGCTCCGGCCGCCGCCGAGCCGTTTGGCCTCGGCAAAGTCCGGCGGCGGGATCACGAGCGTGACGGCGAACAGGGCAAGCACAAACGCGAATAGGGTCTTCATGGCAGCTTTGGACCTCGCATGGTGGTTTGGAAAGGAAGCTGTGGAGCAGGATGGGCTTTATGGAAGATTTAGTCGCGAATTTTGTAACAAATACAAAGTGATACTATATCTCATATACGGTATGACTGCCGTACCGATAGTCCATCCGTGTCGCCTTATATCGTGCAAAGGGTTCGTATCGCAGATAAATCTGCTCGCCTAAAGGCGATGGTTTTAACCTTGTCTCGGAACGAATAAACCCAAGAATAGTCGATGATGGCGAGCCGATTGCGACCGATTTGCGTTGATTTGCGTTCATTCGCGGCAAAAAATCATTCTCATGGAAAGTGCGTTGCTTCGCTGCAGATACTCTCTCAACACTGGTAATCATCTCTGGATTCAACGCACCTCCGCTTTACCGACACCCCGCGGATCGCTTACTGCCTGTACCTGGTTCCCTAGCCGATCCCAGTAGACGACCTGCAGGTCGCCGTAGCCGTCTCGGATCTCCTGTAAATGGTGTCCCTTGGCTTCGAGACGGTGGCGCTCGGTGGCACTGAAGGCCCCAGGCTCATACTGGATCCGGTCCGGCAGGTACTGGTGATGGAACCTCGGCCTGGCAACCCAGACCGCGGGCGGGTCCCCGGCATCCAGTGCGAGAAGGCCCTCCAGGACTATGGTGATGATGCGGCTTCCCCCAGGGGTACCTAGGATGGCCAGGCCCCGCTCCGACTCCGCGAAGGTGGGCGTCATGCTGGAGAGCATCCGTTTCCCCGGAGCGATGGCGTTGGTCCCGCCGCCGATCAGACCGTATACATTGGGTACCCCGGGCCGCGCGGAGAAGTCGTCCATCTCATCATTCAGCAGCACGCCGGTACCCGCTGGTACGAACCCGGAACCGAAGGGGTAGTTGATGCTGAGGGTGGCGGCCACCCGGTTGCCTTCCCGATCCAGGATAGAGAAATGGGTAGTATCGGCGCCCCGTGTCCGCACCACCGTGGGGCGACTGGGCGTAGCTCGGTCCAGGTCGATGTCCCGTACCAAGCCGGCGGCATAGAAGGGGTGGGTGAGGCGCTCGACCGGGACCTCGAAGGCGTCCGGATCCCCGAGATAAAGGGCGCGGTCGCGGTAGGCGCGGCGCATGATCTCTACCAGCAGGTGGACCTGGTCGCCATCCGTAAGACTTGCCGGGTCGAAGTGCGAAAGCATGTTCAGCATCTGCACCAGGAGCACGCCGCCGGAGGACGGCGGCGCGGCACTGACCACACGCCAGCCGCGGTAACGGCCGACAATGGGGGCGCGCTCCACAACCCGGTAGGATGCCAGGTCCTCGGGGGTCCAGATGCCGCCGGACGCGCGCACGCCGGCGACCAATAATCGGGCGGTACGGCCGGCGTAAAAACCCTCCCGGCCCGCGCTGGCGAGGCGTTTCAGGGTATCCGCCAGGTCCGGCTGCACGATCAGCGCCCCCGCCGGCGGTACCTCGCCGTCCCGAAGGAATTGCCCGGCAGCGGCGGGGGATTCCAGGAGCACCGCCCGCCGCTGCTTCGCAAAGCGCCGATACCGCTCGTCCACCGCAAAGCCGTCACGGGCGAGACGGATCGCCGGCGCGAGTGACCGTGCCAGAGGTAGACAGCCGTAATGCTCCGCCAGGTGGACCAGGGCCGCCGGTTCCCCTGGAATGCCGGCGGCCAGGGGGCCGTTCAGGGACAACTCCGGCACAAAGCGGCCAGCCGCAGCCAGATACATGTCGCGCCGGGCCGCCAGCGGTGCCTGCTCGCGACCGTCGAGCATCAGCTCGCGCCCGTCCTCGGCCCGGCGCAAGAGCCAGAAGCCGCCGCCGCCCAGTCCCGAGCTGTAGGGCTCCACGACTGCCAGCACCGCACTGACCGTCACCGCCGCATCGAAGGCGTTACCCCCGGCCGTCAGGATCTCGAATCCCGCGTCGGTGGCCAAAGGATGGGCACTGGCAATCGCCGCCCGGGGCGGGCTGTCCGTCGCCCGGGCTATGCCGACGGTGAGCAGCAACAGGACGCAGGTAGTAGCAAACAGACTCCGTCGGAGGGTCTGTGAAGAAGCGAGCATGGGGCCGAGCTTAATCCTCTCCGCCGGTGATTTTCCGGTATTTTTCCATCAGCTGATCGCCGGTCTCCTTATGGTCCGGGTCTTTGAGGATACAGTCCACGGGGCAGACCTCGACGCACTGGGAAGTCTCGTAGTGACCCACACACTCGGTGCAGAGCTTGGGATCGATCACGTAGATCTCATCTCCCTGGGAGATGGCGCCATTCGGGCACTCCGGCTCGCACACGTCGCAGTTGATGCACTCGTCGGTGATATAAAGTGCCATACCAATTACTCCTTACGGTAGATTCCGGCAGAACGCCTCGTAAAGATGTTAACCAAAGCGCTCCCGTAATGCAGCCTGCACCACGGGGGCCACGAAGGGTGACACGTCCCCGCCCAGGCGCGCGATCTCGCGCACCAGGGACGAGGAGATACAGGCGTACTGCTCGGCGGGGGCGAGGAACAGGGTCTCGATGTCCGGGGCCACACGTCGGTTCATACCCGCAAGCTGGAACTCGTACTCGAAATCGGAAACGGCGCGCAAACCGCGGATGATCGCCGAGGTTCCGTGCCGACGGGCGAACGCGACCAGGAGACCGGAAAAGCGCACTATCTCCACTCGGGGGATGTCACGCAACGTCTGCTCCGCGAGCTCGACCCGGCGCTTGATGTCGAATGCCGGGTCCTTGCCCGTATCCACCGCCACCGCCACTACCACCCGCTCGAACAGGGAGACGGCGCGCCGGATCAGGTCTATGTGGCCGTTGGTCATGGGGTCGAAGGTCCCTGGATAGACCACACTACGCACTGACTTTCTCCCACCTCGATGAATTCGTAGGCAAAGGATAGCAAAGGGAAAGTAATCCGTTCAGCCTCCGCGGTGCCCGATGTAACCGCAGGGTTGGCCGACGGGCACCCGCCCGCCGCCGCTTTGGATTGGGCAACACCTCCGTTCCCGGCAAAGGCGTTGTGGCCGGGGGAAAGCGCCGTCGCCGCGGCGCGTATGGACCAGACGCCCAGGTTTCCGGCGAGCTTATCAGTATTCCCCATCGCTGGGGTCCGGTTCGACCGCGCTACTTTGCCGGCGCACTCCAAAACAGCCCGGAATCCATGTCGCCGGACGAGGAGCATGCCGGAGGCGGCATAGAGGAAAGCGCGTGCGGAGTCGATGGTCGCCTCGAAGTCCCTTGCCAATCTGCGGTTGCGGCCGATCCAGGCGAAGAATCGCTCAACGAGCCAGCGCTGCGGATTGATGGCGAAGCCGACTTGATCGGGGTTCTTGCGTACGATCTCGACGGCGATGCCGGTGGCGCGGGCCACGCGCTCGCCGGCATCGCCGCTGTCGGCGAAGACCTTCTCGATGAACGGGAACGCCCGTCGCGACACGCTGAGCAGCGGCCCGGCGCCGTCGCGGTCCTGGAGGCTCGCCGGATGCGGCTCAAGGAGGAGAGGAGGCCGCGGCCGTCCGTATCGACCAGAGTGCGTGACGCTTGCGCCCCTGGATCTTCTCGCCGGCGTCATAGCCGCGCGGTCCACCAGCCTCGCTCGTCTTCACGCTCTGGCTGTCGATGATTGCGGCGGAAGGACTGGCTTCGCAGCCGACACGCTCGCGGGCGGCCATGACCAGCGCATGGTTGATCTTCTCGAACATACCTTTGTCCCCCCGCCACGCCGCAAACCAACGATAGACTGTCCGCCATGGCGGGAAATCGCTCGGCAGCCGCCGCCAGGCAATCCCGCCGCGCAACACGTAAAAGATCCCATTGACGATCTCTCGTAGCGGCCACGCCCGCGGGCGGCCGTATCGGCACGGCGGCGGAAGATACGGTTCGATCACCCACCACTCTCCATCTGTCAAATCTGTTCCATCGCGTAGCCCGCCGCGGCTATGCCGCCGCCGCGCCGTCGGGGTCCACATCGCAACTCCAAGTTTGGCTTCAACAACCGCTTGGAATCACGATACCTCCGACCATTCAACCCTTTTCGAGACAGCCTCTAAGGCAATAGAGACCGTGGAAGTCCCTGCCGGCCACGTCTGGCTGTTCTCCAGCCATGCGCCAGAATCTTTCTGATTCCTGCTACCGAAAGATGGTTCACATGCGTTAAGGATTAGCTTAGCTTCTATTGAAGTTTCGCTTTTTGTAAAAGCAAAACTAAGGCGGACAATAGGAAAAGTAATTAAATCAATCGCTTGGGGCAGGACGGCCCTTTTTTCGGTTTCCTTAGATTTCGCTTTCTCTATAGTAGAAGTAAAAGCGAAAGAAAGATATGCCCAAAAAACACCCCCCCAACACCCCCTGGAACAAGGGCTACAGGATCTTGGAGGCTTAACCGGAGCGACAGACAGTTACGCCAGGGGTGTAAATGCTGATGGATCTGTCATCGTGGGTAGCAGCCGGAAAAGCGGTGATCCAACATGGAGGCGTGCGTTCCGCTGGACGGCCAGCGACGGCATGCAGGATCTTGGAGTCCTATCCGGCGCGCAGGATAGTAGTGCCTCTGTTGTGAGTGCCGATGGAACTGTCGTCATAGGTGTGTGCTCCTTTAGAGGAGGAAAGAGACGCACATTCCGCTGGACGGCCAGCAGTGGCATGCGAGATATTGGAACCCTCTCATGAGGGTCACATTGTGCGCCGGTTAACGGAACGGATGCGGTTCGCAGGCGGCCAGAGCGTTGCCGATTACCGGCAACGCCGGCTGTTGCTCATTGATGAGTTCGCTTCCGGAACACGCTTGGCGGCGTGCTGGCCGTCTAGCTTCTGCTCCTCACGACCGGAATCGTGTTCCTGGTGAGCAGCGGCATCAGGATTAATCTTTCCGGCTCGATGCCGGCCGGCTTCTACCGGCTCACGGACGCCAGAATCAAGCATAGCGCGCTCGTAGCGGCCTGCCCTTCCCTTTTTCACCCATCCGGCGATGCAACGGGCGCGCTGGAGCGTGGCTATTATCTGGCCACTGACCCCAGGATGGGATTGAGTTGCGGTTTCTCGCAACTCCTTTTCTCGCTACGGTTCCAGCGCTTGGCGCTCCAACCAAGCGGTCAAATCGCTAAGCTGGCCGAAAACCAGAAGCGCTTCGGGCAGTTCCGCTTTTTTCACATCTTTCACACTGCGCGGTTAAGCCATCATAACCGTTGACCTTTGCTCGGTTCCAACCGGTGGCGGTTTTGCTTCGCTTTGTGGCCACAACTCCGCGTCTTGCCGGTCCATCCCGTATGCAACCGCGTACTCGATGAGTGCGGGAGCCTTTTCGGATGAACAACTGGAAACCAGTTGGTAATCGGGGCGCGCTGGCGATTTGAAAGCCCATCGGGGACAGGCATCATTCAAGCGTTGGCTGGCCGAGAGAAAAGACGCGGTTACGAAGGAATTCGCGCGCGAGAACTTCTGGCCGGACGCCCGTTTTGTCATTGCGAATCGAGCTGGGAATGTATTTGTCAAGGCCAGCGATCTGGGGCGGGATTTCAGTAAGGCAAAACTGGAACAGCGCCTCGGCGAATACCGCGCCCCAGAGGGAATGGCACAAGTGGTTCCCAAAAGAGAAGGCTATCCTGCGGTAAAGAACGATCCATTGTAGACAGCCTACCAGCAGGAAATGGAACTGCTGCGCACTAGGCTGGCACAATTGCTTAAGGCCCTGGCGGAGAAACGAAAAGCCGAGATCGGGAGGCAAAAATTGGCGTATGGGAAAAGCAAACTCTCTTTTTCGACCGCTCACTCTCCTACGAGAAGAAATCGAAAAGTGCCAATAATCTGGCCGTTACCCGAATGAAAATCGGCCACGAATCCTATCGCCGGAACCGGGAAGAACGAACGCGCATAAATGGTTGGTGTGATTATCTGCCCTGGTTGCCGCGTTGTTTGGTTCCCATTCGTTGGCGTTTATCCGTGGCGTTACGATTTCCAACTTTCGCCTGCTTGCGCAAAAAGTCCGGCCAGCTTTTCTGGCTTCGTTTCACGGAAGATGTGCGTTGCCCAGAATATCGCCACCATGCTGGTGGACCACGACGGGAAAGGTCTGGCCGATCATTGGGCGAAGACCAGCCAAGCGCTGCTGACGGGAGCCATCCTGCACTGCTGCTACGTCCAGCGCCTGGAAACCGGCCACGCGGTCGCGCTCGCCGACGTGGATGAATTGCTGTCGCATCCCGAGATGGACATCCAGGCAGTGCTGGGCTCTTTACCAGCTGGAATGTTCCTGCCTCGTTCAAAACTCCTACTGAGCCTGTACGGCAAGGCAACTAATTTCAGCGGAATCGCCGGCGCTTGCGCTCGCATAAATTGCTTGCCCTTTCTTGACTTTCATACCAATGGATTCAAGATGTGTCCAGGCAGAGCCAGCGTTGATACCTGGACCGGCAAACTTTTTTCCTGGCGCTTTTTCACCTACATCGCATAGGAAAAATTGGGTGTTTACTTTTTTTGCTATCGTTGTAAACAACGATTCCCTGTAGCTCGTAGTTATGTTCCTACGCCTGAAAGTATTTATTCTGCCCTTTAGACATGTACCTTGGGCTAATAGCCCAGATATGGTGACCTGGATCGGGAAACACAGACCCGCCACTGTCAACACGGCCTGCACAGCAGGCCTCAATCAGTCCTGACTCTTTCACGTAGCATGCCAATGTCTTCCGCATGGCCAGGTGGTAACTTTCTTCCTGAGTATTCACTTTACTGATATCCAAGCCATTGGACGCTTTCAAGGGGACAACCCAGGTTGTATTCTTCTTGAGATTCCCTCTAAGCAACCGGCTTCCAAGTGGTGGGGCTTCATTAATTAGCCCCACGTCACAATCGTAAAAGTGTACGCTAAACTCACAATTCGAACTCTCCCGATTGCATAGGTAGAGTTGATAACACGTTTATCCCCACGCTATCCTTCCCCCTGCCTGAAGGCAGGGGTCTGCCGCGCACTGGGTCAAGGGGTTCATTTGTCCGACTGCCCGCCCCTGGCCACAGGGGGACTTTCCCCGATTCCAACCGAATTTTTCTATCTTTTTCATTTCGGTTTCTTGCTTTTGTTTATATTCTTTCTACATAAACTAGGAATAAAGACAAGAAAAATTCTCCTGTTTTTTATCTTTTTCTTCCGAAATTTGGAATTGAACGGCATCAAGCACCTCGCTTCCCTACCCCCGCCTTCCTGGCTTCTCTCTTTTCTAAAGAGGTTTTCTAAAGGAAATGAGTTTCTACAATCCACAACACCCAGCGGGATCAGGTAGAGGTCTGGCTCAGTAACAAAATCTCAAAATCAGGCTGTGGATAACCTGGCGGAACGCGGGCGCCGGACTGCAAGGATTCGTTGACTACTACGATTTTCGTTGCCTGGTATATCTCATAAAGTTTACTTCTTGGGAGGATCGCTACCGGAAATCCAATGGCCGAGTTTAGAGAATGGAAGAACGTGGCGCTGTTCACGACGTATCACCCGGCGGGTAGCGACGCGGGCGAACTTCGCAGCTGCACGGATGCCTGGAATCCGGATACTGGGGCCGGTTTGCAGGCGCGGTTAACGGCTGCGAATACCTTCGACGGTTACACCGCCTCGGTTTGCGAGGCGGCTGGCTTCAATCCCGGCGTTGCTGCGCAGCTCGCGCAATGCCGGACCGCATTGGCGCGGGCGACCGAGTTATTCGGGGTGCCCCCGGCGACCACAGCAGTCCCCCTGCTCCGCGCCATGGTCATGGCGAAGTCCGTTTCCAGCGCGCTCAACAGCGCCGACTTCTCCCAGGCGCAACGCGCACTGGTGAATCGCCAAGTCATTGCGGAGGGGTTCGGGACGTCTCAGGCCATGGACCGGTGGATTCCGAAGGTGCGTGTTTTCCTCACGGTCGTGTCTCTGGGCTGTGTTTGGGCTGTGTTCCGCTCATTGTACTTTTCCTAGTAACCCCGGTGTACCAGGCCGCCATGGTCCTGCTCATGGGTCTGTTCTCGTGGCTGGCCATGTGGGGCGCTTGCGATGTGATGGCGGTGCAGATGGCCCAGGACGCCGCCTTGGACGCCTTCGCTCAGATCCAACGGCAGCAGCTTGGGATCGATGCGATCCTGCAAAGTCCCGAGGCGGCGGTCCAGGCGCTGGGCGTGTTCGGCAAGGCGCGGATGGTCGCGATTACGCTTGCGACGGTGCTATCCGGAGCGCTGTTCAAGTTTGGCGGCTATGCGTTTGCCCGGCTGGGCGAGCAGTGGCAAACCCATCTGGAGCAAGCCGGCGAGCACTCCGGCCGCCAGACGATGCTCCCGGAGGAGCAGGCGCAGCTCCAGCGCTCGCTGGTCGGCGCGGCGGCCTTTCAAGGCAGTATGAGCCAGGTCGGCTTCGACCACATGGCCGGCGGGCAGGCGCTGGGGGACCTGCAGCAGGGGCAGCTCTCGTCGTACATCTCGAACGAGCTGAGCATGAGCGGTGGCCACTACAACGCCTTGCAGGCGCGGAGCACAGCGGTGAATACGGTGGGCACCGACCAAGGCTATGAGGCAGCGGCAGCGCACGCGGGCCGTGGCTACGCGGAGTCGGCGATTGGCGCCATCGCCCAGTCCGCCGGCGAGAGCCATGTGAGCGCATCGGCACGGCAGGCGTTCGGATCCGAGCTTTACGGCGACGCGCTGGCGCCGGCAGCGCGGGAAGCGGAGTTCGGCGTGGCCAGGACGGTGGCGACGGGCGATGCCGTGGAGGCCTTCAAGGCGGCGCAAGGCGGCCAAATGGACGACAGCACGGCGATCCGGGAGACGTTCCGGGTTTTGGGTGCCGGAGAGATTGCCAAGGCCGGCGAATTCACGAGCCGGGAGGCGATTGCGGCGGAAGGCTCTAGGGCGCAGGCGGATAATAGCTTCACTAAAACAATGGCCGACCGGGGGGTGGGTGGTTCCGAATCGGGCCGCGCGCGCGCGTTCTTCGAGGCCGGCCAGACGAAGGCGACGCTCATGGCTGGCGCGGACGCCATCGAGGCGTCCGAACAGCTAATTCGTGGCGAGACCACCGGGCGCGCGGCGGTAGCCAGCGAGCTGTCCGGTGGCCAGCCGTTCCGCTATGGGCAGGACCTCGGGGCTCGGCAGGGATCCATCGGAGCTGCCGAGCTGTGGCGGGACCAAACGGTTGCGCGGACGCTCGGCCTGGATTCCGGGGAGATCCGCGACAACGTGCAGTGCCAGCAAATGTCGAACTCGCAGGTGCAGCTCGCGCTCTCCCCGGACGTGGCCCAGCGGATTGCCGGCAATCCGACATGGATCTGTCTCCCGAGCAACGGCGCTTCATGCAAGAGCAGCCCGATGCCGGGTACGTTCAGAATTTCAGTCTGAATTCGGAAGGGAAATGGGTGGCGGGCTCACTGAAAACGGGGGCCGATTTCTCGTCTGGCCACTTCTCTCAGTTCCGGGAAGGCACATCGCGGGAGATGCGCGACGACACCATCTTCAGCCAGCGCCAGGACTACGATGTTTCCGAAGCCACTGGTGGTGGCAACCGGCTGCTCGAGGATGGCCATGCCGAGGTTCTCATGGCGCGCGCGTTATCTTGGTCATCCAAAGCTCAAAGAACACCTAGCTGAGGTGACGGCGCTCATGCGAGCCGCGCCGAATTGGGAGAGCTTCCAGCGCAGCGTCAACCGTGCTTTACCGAAATACGGTGAGACAATTGAGCTCCCCTTGGATGGCTAGTCTCGGAATAATGCAAGACCCTAAACTAGGATGTTCCGAAAATCACCACTACCCCTCTAGTATCTGCCGGGTAATCCGGAGTCGGCGTTCGAACGGCTGGTACGGGTCCGTGACAGCGCCGAACACGATAGTTGCAGGTCGGTAGCCGGGCTTGGCCAACTCCCGTTTCAGCTGCTCGGCGGCGTCGGACTTGTAGAAGAACCGGCGCTCGAAATCCAGCCCCGGCGACACTCAACGGCATTGGATTTGAACTGGCAGGAAGGCCACCGAGTTGGTTATAGTACGGCCCGTACCGACACTGAGATTACCTGAGGAAACTTGCCGATGGCTACTAAGCGGATCCTGATGTTGGTAGGCGACTTCGTGGAAGACTACGAGGTCATGGTGCCTTTCCAGATGCTCCAGATGGTGGGCCACGAGGTCCATGCCGTCTGCCCCGACAAACAGTCCGGCGACCAGGTGCGCACGGCGGTGCACGACTTCGAGGGCGATCAGACTTACAGCGAGAAGCCCGGCCACAACTTTACCGTCAATGCCGATTTCGCGACCATCAATCCCGCCGACTACGATGCCCTGGTCATTCCCGGCGGCCGGGCCCCGGAGTACCTGCGGCTCAACGAGCGCCTGATCGAGATCGTGCACCAATTCGTTATGGCGGACAAGCCCATCGCGGCCATCTGCCACGGCCAGCAGATCCTGGTCGCTACGGGGGTACTGGAGGGCAAGAACGTCACCGCCTACCCGGCACTCAAACCCGACATTGAGCGGGCCGGGGGCTGCTGGTGCGAGATCAACGAGACCTTCTCCAACGCCTATGTGGACGGCAACCTGGTGACGGCAGCGGCGTGGCCGGCCCATCCGGAGTGGATGCGCAAGTTCCTGGAGGTATTGGGGACCCACATCGAGCCCTGATTCCGGGCCGTTTGCGAGTGATTAAGGGCGGTTGACATAATCCTAGAACCGCTAAATAGGACAAGATTAACAGGATTTGCAGGATTAACAGGGTATTATAATTTTTCGGAACATCCTAGTTTAAGGGCAACGTTGGGTTTCGCGCTTTCAGTTCTTCCAGAACGCCCGGCGCCAACCGCTCATAGACGAAATTATTGGTATAGTGTCCGATAACAGAGGGTCGCTTCGCGCCATCGGGTCCGGGCCATTTCGGTCCGGGCCATTTCTTCAATCGAAAGATTTGCTGATAGAACTCGTACGGGAAGGTGCGAGTCCAGGGCTGAAGCTCTTTAGCTATGAACTTCTCAAGAATGGAAGCAAGGGCCCGCTCCTCCCGCAGGCGTTGGTATCCCGTTGCTTCGTCGACCAGCGCGATAATCCCGACGGTCACGAGGCCTCTGATCAAGATATTCGCCCGAGTAACAATAGAGGCCTGACGCTCTGTTGTAGCCCCCATCTTTTCTGCTTCCATGATCGCATCGCAGAGGTCAACCAACATTGGCGCCAGGTACCAGAACGCGGTTAACGTGCTCTGACTTTGGAACAAGATCGGCGATTTCAGCGCCACCCCTAAGTCGTTAGAAATAAAGGGCCTTAGCCAGTTTTGGCTGGCAAATCTTGGTAGTTGAGCGCCAGGGTCCGACCGACTGCGTGAGCCGCCCCTCGTTGCGCCAACGCTGTTGAATACCCCACGTTGGCTTAACACGCGCGTCTCGTCTTCGAGCACGTAGCACTGGATCTCGATATTGCCAATGACCAACGGTCGATCCCGGGTGCCGGCGATGATTTTGAGAGGCCTTTTCGTGCTCATGCCGCAACTCCCAATCCGCGAGCAAGCGTCAGATCAAACGCCGCGAAGGGATCGACCTTACGTAGATTGTAGCGATAGCAGAACTCATCCACGTAGCGTTGCAGGTGCTTCCGGCTCACACTATGAAACTTGCAGTTCCATTCAAGCTTTTGGAAGCTGGGGGCAAACGAAAGGCTGCTTGGCAGCCACGGGTCTATAATGCTCCTGTGGCGACGATGGAACTCTTGGTTCATTGCGAATGAGATCGACTTTCCAGTCGGGAAAGGCGTCCGACTTGTCCCGTGCGTAGGGGGGGAGGGCCGCCTTTACCTCATCGGGCTGCAGTCCTCTTAGTGGCTTTCCAAAGCTACCCCGCCAGAGGCCTAGTCCCTTGTATCCAGTGGCACACGGTGTTTGCCCGATGTAGGGGTATGTTGCACCGAACTCCATTGCCCAGATCGGGAAGGATGGAAGCTCCTCCTCTTTCGGAAGCGCATCAAGAAAGACCTGCCAAGTCTCTAGGTACTTGATAGAGGGCTCGGTGAGCAGTCGCGCATCGGACGGGCTTCTCTCAAGGATCGTGCTAATTGAGATCTCATCTGTGGATGGCGGAGTGGGCCAGCAAAGCCTGTCTAGTGTGCCGCGCTGGCCAACGATGAAAGCACGCTCGCGAGTTTGCGGGATGCCAAACTGGTGTGGAGATAGCTTGTGGTCGTCAACATCATATCCAGCGGCGCGAAGCTTCCTCTCGATACCCGCCCAGATCTTCCCTTGATTGTGCCGAACGAGGTTAGGCACATTCTCGATGATGAGATAGCTTAGCTTATGGTGTCGCAGAATGCGTACAACGTAGTCGATCAGGTCGCCCCACTGAGGGCATTGCAAGCCTCGCTGCCCGCCTGCCTTTGAGAATGGCTGGCATGGGAAGCCGGCGCACAGAATATCGTGCGCAGGAATATCTTTAGGTCTAACCTTCCGAATGTCTCCGGCCGGCTCTATCTCAAAGCTCTTCTTATAGAGAGTAGCAAGGTCAGCATCGAACTCGGACGCAAACACGCACTCATGACCGAGCCGACCTAGTGCAAGGTGAAAGCCACCCAGACCGGCGAACAAGTCTATGAACCTCATGCGTTCTTGCTCCCCCTTATTCTCAACTTCTCCCGGATGTACGCAGCTAGATCTCCACTCACGATATTCGGCCTTTATCGGCTTCTTTCGTGCTCAATCTGGAGCTTCTCGGCGCTGCGTGCAGTGTTTTCCTTGGATTCCTCTTCTCTCAGCTTCTTCTCCCATGCCTCGGCCCCTTTCATGAGCTCTCCGGTGATATTGAACTATCGTCGCTCTTCACGGCTCTCAAGCGCTGAGGTCTTATCGCCAAGATTTTCCTTAATATTGCGTTCCAGTCTCTCCTTATCGTCGGTCACGACCGTGATGTTGTCTTTTTGGCGGCTGACCGCTACCAGGAAGGCTTTTTGTGAGAGCAGCTCCCTGTCTTTTGTGGGCGCATGCACCAAGACATTGGTAGCGGTCTTTCCCTGCGACTTGTAGATGGTGGATGCGTAGCCATGCTCCCAATGGCGGTGATCCGGTCGCGACAGTTCCAGCTTGGCCTGATGGCCATCTTCAGCTTGGACGGACATCCATCTTTCGTCGCGGCCGGTCACCGTTAGCCGTTGTCCATTTCGGAGCCCGAGCTCGGCGTTGTTGCGGGACCAGACAATCGTCTCTCCGCTGGAGATCGCGGACTCGCGCGTCCTGAAGAACTGCACGGATTTTTGAATTCCCGTCCCCACCTTGCGTGGATCCCAATCGGTGAATTGGCCCGCACGCTCGAGCCGCACGGTATTCGTCTTGGCATCTGTTTCGGCCACGCGCCAATACGCGCCATTTTTAACCCCGATGCTTTTCGCATCCTGGTTGAAGCGTACCGTGTCGCCGATGCTGTAGGTGGAGGCCAGCTTGAGATCCGCGCGGCTGCTGAAGACTGGTGCGAGCTGCTCGGTGCTGCGTTCATCCTGCAGCTTTCCTTCCTGCCTCAGGACGTCGCGCATCTGGTCGTTCAGTGCGTTCTTGGTGGCCTGCCGGGAGGTAATTACCAGTGCGGAGTCTCGGCTCTCCAGCTTGGACCATCGAGCGACGATTGCACTGAGCCTGTCGGATTCGTCCGCGATCTCATGCGTATGCTTCGCGAGCGTGCGCATCGCGCCGGACACGTCGCCGGCGATCATGGAGCGGATCGCTGAGATATGCTCGGCCTTGCGCTGTCTCCGAATGTCGTCGAGCTCCACGTGGCGCAGTCCGGTATCCAGCATCCGCGTGAAAGGCTTGCCGGCCTCGATGGCTCCTAGCTGCTGTGGGTCCCCGATAAACGCAACGCGCGCGCCGAGCGTCGTTGCCAGTGAGGATAAGCGTGCCAGATCTCGGTTGTTGACCTGGCTCGCCTCGTCGATTACCCAAACCTGCCGCGTTTCCGCGCGCTCTTCGAGTCTCTGAGCCGGGGTGAGCTCGGTCTTCCTGCGGTGCGCCTCCTTTCCGGCCTCGATCAGGTGGCGCGCGAGCGTCTTGGCTTCCATTCCGGCCGATTCCGAGAGCTGTCCGGCAGCTTCAGCGTTGCTCGCCATCCCGATCATGGTGTATCTCTGACGCTCATAAAGCGCGCGCGCCTTGTCGAGCATGAATGTCTTTCCGGTTCCAGGGCGACCGAGCACTCCGACGAAGCGATCTCGACTGCCGAGCATGAGATGAATGGCCTTTCTCTGTCCCTCTCCGAGAGTTGTGTCCTTCAGTTCGAGATCGATCCTTTTCGAGGAGAACAGAGATTTCACTGCGTTCTGGCCGGCGCTCATGGCTTGGTGGATGCGCCGCTCCTGCTTGTCCGCCTCTTTCGTCGTCCAGGCCCGCTGCTCCCCGATCTGCGCCGCGAAGAGGCCGCCTTCCCGGTGGTCGTCCCGGATAAGGCGTTCGGCATCCTCGACCGTGAGCTTTCCCATCCCGTCTGCGAGCACCTGTCCCACGAGTTTGGTCTGGGTGAAGACAGCCTCCTGTTCGCTGAGGCGGGAGACCGCAGACGCTAATGCAGCGCGTTTTGATTCCCATCCAGCCACTGGGCTCCGCTCGGGCGCGCCGGCCACATGCTTCTCGGCATCGAATCCAAATGCGTGGGCGCGTGCTTTCCAGGCGTCTGCGAGCACAGAATGATCGAGGTTCTCTTTGCGGTCTCGCGTGCGCAGCGTGGACTGCTCCGCCGCCGCCCCTGCGGTTCCACGGGCCTTCATGTCGGCCTCGATAGCCGTGCGGCGGGTGGAGAAGGCGTCGAGGATTCCGGCTTCAATACCTGAGATCTCGAAGCGGCCATCGGTATGCGTCTGTTCGATCCGGTATCCGGCTTTCTGGAGCTCCTGGGCAAGGGAAGCCCGATAGACGTTGCCGCCAGCCATCTTTTGTTGGAAGAGTGGCTTGGAGTGCATGGACTGGAAGCGGTCGTCGCATTGGGTGATGTTTAGCATTACCGCGTGCGTGTGGAGCTGAGGATCTTGGTTCCGATTGGCGTCAATACGGCCCCATGTTCAATGGGAAATCCACTTTCGATATTTCGAGTGATGATTTTATCGTTCTCGAATTGGAGCGACTGATTACCAATAAGGAATTCGCGGACCGCGTCATCACCGCCTTGCGCGAGGCCTATGAGGATGACAGTACCAAGGGCATTATCCTGCGTATCAACAGCCCCGGAGGCAGCCCAGTCCAGGCCGGTTACATCAACGATGAGGTCCGACGGCTGCGCAAGAAGCATCCGGACATCCCGGTCTACGTGGTGGCGGCGGATCTGTGCGCTTCGGGCGGCTACTATATTGCCGTTGCCGCCGATGCGATCTACGTGGACAAGGCGAGCCTGATCGGCTCAATTGGCGTGCGTATCGGTACCTTCGGCTTCGTCGAGGCCCTCCGGGAGCTAGGCATCGAGCGCCGTCTGCTGACGGCGGGGCAAAACAAAGGAATCCTGGATCCCTTCTCGCCCTTGCCCGAGGGGCAGCGCCTGTTCCTCCAGGGGATCCTCGACCAGTTGCACCGGCAATTCATCGCGGTTGTCCGCGCGGGGAGGGGAGAGCGCCTCAAAGGCGGCGATGAGGTGTTCAGCGGGCTCTTCTGGAGCGGCGAGGAAAGCGTGGCGCTCGGTCTGGCCGATGGACTCAGCAGCAGCTACGTGGCGCGCGAACTGATCGGAGTGAAGAAGATCATTGAGTACAGCGCCGAGAAGGACCTGCTCGAACGCCTGTCGGACCGCCTCGGCGCCGCGATCGCTGAATCCCTGCTACGCCTGAGTGGGACCGATGGCTACCCGGTCGTGCGCTGAACGCTACCTGTTCCGGGCACAGGGAATCCGGTTGCCGGGACCCTCTACCTCCCGTGCGAGTGCTGTCTTGAGGGTATCGCGCAGAGTACGGAGCACCTTGATGCGGGCATAGGGTTTGTCGTCGCCCTCAACCAGGGTCCAGGTGGCATACTCGGTGCTGGTACGAACCACCATCTCGTTGACCGCAGCCTTGTATTGGGGCCATTTCCCCCGGTTGCGCCAGTCTTCGTCCGTGATCTTGAAACGCTTGTAGGGCACCTGTTCGCGGTCCTTGAAGCGGCGCAGCTGTTCTTCCTGGCTCACCTGGAGCCAGAACTTGAGTAGAATGGTTCCGCTCCGGACCAGCTGTTCCTCGAACTGGTTGATCTCGGCATAGGCACGACGCCATTCGGCATCGGTGGCGAACCCTTCGACACGTTCCACTAGGACCCGGCCGTACCAGGAGCGGTCGTAGATGGTGATGTAGCCGGCGCGGGGGATGTGGCACCAAAACCGCCACAGGTAATGGTGGGCTTTCTCCTCGTCGGTGGGGGCCGCGACGGGGATAGCGCGGTAGAGGCGGGCATCGATGGCATTGGTGAAACGGCGGATGGCACCCCCTTTCCCACCGGCGTCGACCCCCTCGAAGACCAGCACCAGCGAGCGCTTCTTGTGGTAGGCCTCCCACGCGAGCTCATTGAGCTGGATCCAGAGCGCGCCCAGCTCCGACTTATAGGTCTGCGGGTCGAGAGACCTGGACAGGTCGAGCTGATCGAGCAGGGTGATTCGGGCGCTGGGTACATCCGGCAGCTCGAGGTGGCTGGAGATAGGAGGCAATTCCACGGTGGGTGGTTGGCCGAGACGGACCTTGATGGCGTGCAGCAGGGTCTTGCCGACAGTAAGGTCCCGGTAGCGCCGATCCTTTGCCTCGATCAGGTGCCAGGGCGAGATTCCGCGATCGGTATGTCGGATGACACGCTCGGCGATACGTTCGTATTTACGATAATACTCATGAAACTTGCCCTTCTTCGGCAGCATCTTCCAGCGGCTGCGGTCGTCACGGGAGAACTCCTTGAGGCGGGCCTTTTGGTCCTGCTCGGAGAGGTGGAACCAGAATTTGACGACCAAGGCGCCGTCGTTGATGAGCATACGCTCGAAGTCCACGATCCGATTGAGCTCGGCATCCAACTCGGCGTCGTTGCATAGCTCTCGGAAGCGCTGCTCGAGCGGGGCCTGGTACCAGCCACCGAACAGGATGGCGAGCTTGCCGCGCGCGGGGAGGGCGTTCCAGAAGCGCCAGTAGCGCGGCCGTCGGCGTTCCTCATCGGTCTCGTCCCAGAAGGCGAAGGTACGCACGCCGCGGGTATCCAGCCATTCGTTGAGGCGGTTGACGACCTCTCCCTTACCGGCCCCTTCCACCCCCGAGATGAGGACGATTACCGGGATGTCGGTCTGCAGCAGTTCGTGTTGTACCTCCAGGAGCTGGGTACGCAATGCCTCTTGCTGGAGCTTGAAGGACGCCTTGTCGACTGTGCGTCCGACCTTGGTTGCCTCAAACATACACGCCACCTCTCAAGGATCCGAATTGCTGCGTTCGAGGGATTGGCCGCACTGTTTGCAGCGATAGACCTGCCTGGATCTGATTTGGTTATGCTGGATGCTGGTCAACTGGTGGGTGCGACAGGCGCAACGATAGTCATACCGGCGCAGACGCCGGGTTTGTAAACCCTCTACGCGATAGTTGTGGCAACGCTCGGGGGCTACACCGAAGAGTGCCATGATCGCGCGCCACTCGTGGCCGTGGGGAGGAACGCGGGGTCCGAACAGACTAAAGGCTACCACGTGCGCCGCTTCGTGAGGAACCGTCTGGGACAGGAACGCCCGTGGGTGGCGCTCCAACAGGCGTGGGTTGTAGCGGACCAGGTACTCGCCGTCCTCCAGGATGCGTACCTGCCCGGCGCTCGTCCGCTGCAGATCGAAACATACCCTCGAGGCTGCCGGTTCGGCATCGAAATGCCACGCCGCAAGATCCAGAAACCTGCTGGTTAAACGTTCAGCCTGACGCTGCAGGTCGATGCTGTATCCGGGTTTCGGTTTCGACCACATGGGTTATCCGCCGTTGTCTGGTATAGAGGTAGGGGGGGCAACCCCCTGTAGTTGCCCGGAAGAGGGCAACCACGGGGGGTTGCCCCTTGCCCCTACTTCGTCGCATCCCTTGCGCCTTTGCGGTTTATCCGTTCCGAGACAAGGTTAAAACCATCGCCTTTAGGCGATCAGATTTATCTGCGACACGAACCCTTTGCACGATATAAGGCGGCACGGATGGACTATCGGTACGGCAGTCATACCGTATATACTGATACAGTATCACTTTGTATTTGTTACAAAATATCGGCATCAGGTACTTAAGGATGACGTGGGTCTGGAGATGAGGGAGCCGATTCGCCAGACCTGTCAGGCGTTTGAGATAGAGATTCTCAAAGGTGTCGTGAGCAGAGACCACGTGCATCTGTTTGTCTCGGCGCCGCCGAGTAGGGCGCCGAGCGAGATCATGCGGCATATCGAAGGACGCAGTTCGACCAAACGGTTCGAGAGTTTCCCGGATCTGAGAAAAAGATACTGGGGACGGCATTTTGGGGCTCGCGGATATTTGGGTCTAGATAACTTTAAAGTGGATTTTTAGAGTGGATTTTTTCTCAGCGGAGTTAGTATTCTATCAGAGAGATTTTCCTCTCGGTGATTTTGAGCTTTGCAAGTCTTCGTTTGGCATATGACCAGAATGATTCAATGCCATTGATATGGCAATTACCGCGGGCAAACTCATGCTCACCATGATGCACCCGGAAATGCTTTTTGTAGCCCATGTCCACCAACCAATTGTAGCCTCTCCAGCCGTCCGAGTGGATGATGCTGTCCAGGGCTACCTGGCCACGGATCGCTCTCTGTAGCTGCTTCTTGGAGGCGTCAGGGACGATTTCGTATAACTTTTCCGTGGCGTTCCAGGATTCCGAAGACGATCGTTTTACCGCCTGCTCCGCGCCCCTTTTTCCCGCGAACACGGCGTGCACCAAAATAGGATTCATCGATTTCAACCTCGCCAGAGAAGGGCGATGAAGCGTCACAAATCTGGGCGACTCTAATTCGTAACTTCAAGAGTAGCTGATTAATCGTAGGGCGGCTTACACCACTCAGCTCGGCGATTTTCGAGGCCGGTAAATCAAGCGCAAAAGAGCGTATAATCACTCTGAATTTGGCTTCGGACAGATGTGAACGCCTGAAATACATGTTTTTACTTTCATAACATGACCTTAGCATGCAGGTGCAGATTCTAAAGTTATCTAGACACTTTTTTAAAATGCGCCCAACCGAGCGCTGCGAAATGGCGGGGACGATGCCGCGTTTGATCGCCTCGGCGGCCAGTTCCCGCTGGGTCCAATGGGTGATAGCCCGCCCGTTGTCGCACGGGATCCGCAGGCCAAGGCGATGATCGCGCAGGCACCCTCGGCGCTGTAGGTGGCCGGCGTACCGGGACCCGGGGCATCAGCCAAGCGTTCGGCGACACGGTTGCCTGTGCTCGCGAGCCAACGCCGCCGCCAGTTGCGAACAACCGTTATGCGGGCGATGCCCAGGCGCGTGGCACTCGGCTGGATGCCGACGCCTTCGCTGGCAAGCAGCACGATCCGGGCGCGCAGCGCCACGCGTTGGGCGCAGGTCTGATGACGGACCAACGCTTCGAGGTCGCGGCGCTCGCGTTCGCTCGGATAAATCGGATTGG
>Ga0209782_1000159_pt1 | contig 26663 bp, 29 predicted proteins | sample WorMetmaBAHAMAS1_FD_187390 | JGI IMG/M metagenome (GOLD analysis project Ga0209782, IMG submission 187390) | Marine gutless worms symbiont microbial communities from Max Planck institute for Marine Microbiology, Germany - Inanidrilus... | ecosystem: Host-associated > Annelida > Digestive system...
CTTGCTCACCCGCGGACATGCAACAGCCAAGGGGATTACGGGCGACGGGCCATACCGCCCGGGTGGTGCATGCACCACCCGGGCGGTACCTCTTCATCTACAAGATTCCCAAGACACAAGGGGGTTCGGGTCTCTCAGCTATGCGTAATAGGACCTGGGATTGGTGTGCAGGGCCGCCCGGAACGCGCGGTAAAACTGGGCGTAGCTGCCGAAGCCGGCGTCGTGGGCCGCCGTCAGCAGCGGCGGCGCGTCTGTAGCCGCCATTGCGGCATCCACACGCTTGAGCCGCTGGTCGGTGCGAAATGCGGCGAGGCTCTGCCCCGTGGCGGCTTGGTACAACCGGCTGAGATGAGAGCAGCTGAGGCCGGCTTCGCGGGCAACGGCAGACACCGATTGCTCGGGGTCGCGGCGCAGCGACTCCGCCGCGCGTTGCACGGCCGGATGAACCTGGCGGCCGGTCATGCCTTTAGCGGTCTGCCAGGCGGCCCAGGGCCTCACCGTCCACCATTCCAGGCCCAACGTCAGAAAGGCCTTGTCCTCGCATCCACGGAGGTCGCGGGCGACGGAGGCCAGCGCGTCGGCATCGCGCGCCGAAAGCAGCCGGCCCCCCTCCGCCGGCGAACGGTCTCCGGCGCAAAGGTGCGGGAACAGCGGGCCCTCCTGCAGCAGCTCGGGCGCGATGACGAAGACCCACATGTCGAAGTCCGCGCTTTCCGACAGCAGGAAATGCGCCTGGTCGGCATGGGCCCACAACAGGGAACCCGACCCCAGCACGAGGACCTGATCGTCGATCAGATACCGCATGCGGCCCGAGACGACCAGCAACGCCACCAATTCGTCGTGGCGGCGCGGCGTGTGCGCGACGACCCGGCGGTCGGATCGCCTCCAGCACCTGCCCGGCACGCCCGGCGGTAAGTATCGGCCGGAACTCCTCATCGCACAAAATGTAATGTCTTTGGCCGAATTCGCAAAGACCCTGCCATTTTCAGGGACTAGCCTCGCGCGAAATCGAAAGGACCTTGCCGGGACCGGACACCATGGACCTCACAACTGCCACCACCGATTTCCGCAAGCAGGGCTATTGCCTGATCGAAAACGCGCTTTCACCCGAAGAACTGGCGGCCATGCGGTCCGTCGCCGAGACGCTGTTGGCAGAGGATCCGGACGATAGCGGGGGCGGCAAATACCACGACATCGGGCGCGGCGAAGCCCGGCGGTTCCTGCGCCACCGCCACGACGATTTCCCCGCGCTTAAGGAACTGCTGTTCGGCGACAAACTCAAAGCAGTGGTCACCGCGCTGATCGGGCCAACGGCCTATCTCTTCAACGAACAGTTCGTGGTCAAGGGGGCCGACGCGGGCGCCAGCTTTGCCTGGCACCAGGACGGTGCCTATGTGGGTTTTGCGCACAAGCCCTACCTGACGGTCTGGATCGCGCTGGACGACACCACCGAAGAGAACGGTTGCGTTTACGTCCTGCCGAGGAACCTGGACCGGGACACGAACCTGGTTCCGCACCGCTGGGACGACGCGGGCAAGGAGAAGGTGGGGTATGACGGACCGGACCCGGGCGTGGCGGTCACCTGCCTCGCCGGAACGATCGTCGCCTTTTCCAGCACCACGTTGCACCGCTCGGGCGAGAACCGGACTGGCCGGCGGCGCCGGGCCTATGTGTGCCAGTACTCGCCTGAAGAGATCCTGGTCCCGGGAACCGGCCGGCCCAAACACTTCTCCAAGTCAACTCACGCGGCTACAGACTAGCAGCCCGCGGTTGCAGCCATACCCTTCGAGACGCGCCCTTCGGGCGCTCCTCAGGGTGAGGGTGAAGCGTTGTGTCGTCGCGTTAAAGAACTCCCTCATGCTGAGGAGCCCCGCCCAAAGGCGGGGCGTCTCGAAGCATCTGGCCGCACGCGGCAGGTTGTCGACGATGGGCGTTGTACGGGAGCACCGTAATCGCGTTACAGTTACACGGCTCCGTCGGACAGCTGGACCACCTCGCCGCCCGACGCGGCGGACCGGATTGCCGCTTCCATCAGGGCGAGGCTTTTCACATTGTCCGCCGCCGTCGAGACCAGCGGCGACGGCGCCCCGCCCTGCACCATGCGGGCAAAGGCGTCGAGCGTTCCATAGCGCCCGTAGAGCGACATGGGGTCCAGCGCCACGGGGCGTTCTTTCTCACCCAACCGGCGCAGGCTGACGCGTTCGGCATCAAACGACCTGTCGCCGCTGGAGCGGGAGGTGAACCCGACGACACCGCCGTCGCACTGGATCCGCCAGCTACCCGCCCAGGCGGTCCGCGGCTCGCGGCTGAGCCATGAGCCGCGCAACGTCACGACCGCACCATCGGCAAGCCGGATCAGAACCACGCCCGACGGATCGTGGGTGAAAGGACTGCCCGGCGGGTTCCAGGTCCAACAGGCGACCTCAACCGGTTCCTGCCCCAGCACCAGACGGATCAGGTCGAAGAGATGGATGAACATGTCGCACAGCAGCGGGTCCGGCAGTGCGTAGTAACGGTAGCCCGTGTCCGACGCGTATTGGTGGAATTCGATGTCGGCCGCCAGGAGCGGACCCACCTCGCCCCGCGCCACCAGGGCCCGCGCCTCGGTCACAGCCGGGTAGAAGCGGTAATTCTGGCTGACATTGAGCACAAGCCCCGCCTCCTCTGCCGCCGTGGCAAGCCGTGCGCCCTAGGCCGCCGTCGGCGTGAACGGCTTTTCGATCAGAAGATGCTTTCCCAAGGCGATGCAGACCTCGGCGACCTCCACATGCGCGGCCAGGGCGACGGTCCCCAGGACCGCGTCCGCCTCGACCGCAGCGGCTGCCTGCTCCAGCGTGTCGAAACAGCGGTCGGGCGGGATCGCCAGGTCCGCAACCGCCTGGGCGCGTGCGTCCGGTGACGGGTCGACCCAGGCGACCGCCTCCACGCCTGGAACCGCGGACACCACGTTCTTTGCCCAGTTCCGTCCCCAGGGGCCCAGTCCGACCTGGATGATCCTCACCGCCTGGCCCATGCATGCTCCCGCTCGCCTCGAAACCGCGCAAGGATGTTACCCGACGCCGGTGCGGGCCGAAAGCGAAGTGTCGCTGCGCCGCCAGGCTGGTACAAGCCACAGTTGGAGGAATCCGCGACGTCACATAGAATGGGCGAAGGTCGCGCCCTGGGAAGGGGATTTGAATGCATATCGAAGAATATGCACCGGACCGTCAACAGGCCGTCATCCGACTCGCCGACGGCGTCTTGGGCGATGGCTTCTTTGAGAACCCGTCGCTGATCAAACGCAAGACCGGCGGGGTCCTGTTGCTGGCCGTGGAGAACAAGGACCAGGTCGTCGGTTTCGTGCGCGCACGGCTGCTGTCCGCGGGCGAGCTGGGTGCCTACGTGGATAACCGGCTGACCGACATCCCCGAGGAACTGCAGGACGCAGACAACAAGGGCGTGCTGGGCGTGATCCAGACCGTCATCACCGACCCGGATCACCAGGGCAAGGGTATCGGCACGAAACTGATGCGGGCGGCGCACGACACCCTCATCGGGCTCGGCGCCGACAAGCTGATCGTCACCTTCAAGCGGGGGCCGAAGGTCGCCAACGTGGACGGGTGGATGAGGAAGCTGGGCTTCGACCTGTGGGTGAAGCTGGACTCGTTCTGGAAGGAACGCTGCGACAGAAACGAGTTCAAGTGCTCCGAACGGACGGACCGCTGCACCTGCGAGGCGATGTTCTACCGCAAGCAGATCTTCTAGGGCGGCTCAGGCGTAATCGACGGGCGTCGCGTAGCGCGGGTCGGTATGCGCCGCCCAATAGGCGTCGTGCAGTTCCCTGAAGACGGGTCCCGGCACCCCGGTACCGACCGGATGACCGTCGATGCGGGTGACCGGCATGATCCCGCCCGCGGTGCTGGTGATGAACAGCTCGTTGGCAGCCCTTGCCTGAACCGCCGGCAAGGGACACAGATCGACCTGCAGGCCGCAGTGGCGCGCAAGTTCGATGATGGTGCGCCTGGTGATGCCCTACAGCGCGCCCCGCTTCGGAGTCACGACCGTGCGACCGAACACCGCGAAGATGTTGAAGCCGGGACCCTCGACGAGGTTGCCGGCGGGATCGACCAGTGCGCCGGTCTCGCCGCCTCGTTGGTATGCTTCCAGGAGACCGGCCGTAAGGTCCAGCCAGTGATAGTTCTTGATCGTCGGATCGACCGCCTCGGGCGGGATGCGCTGCACCGTGCTGACCACCAGGTGCAGACCCCGTTCCAGCTGGTCTGGATCGGCGATCGAGATGAAGGGAATGGCAAAGGCGTAGAAGGCGTTGGTGCATTGGCGCGGGTCGCGCGATCCCGGCCGCGGCGTGCCGCGGGTGCAGATCATCTCCACATAGGCGCGCTTGAGCCCGGCCAATGCCACGCACCTGTTGAGCACGGCGCGAAGGGCGTCGTCTTCGTAAGGGCACTGCATCTCAAGCCGCCGGATACCACGCTGGATCCGGTCGATGTGATCGTCCAGGCGAAAGAACCGGCCCTCCCACACGTGCACGACATCATAGGTCGCGTCCGAGCGCAGAAAACCCCAGTCCAGGATCGGTATCCGTGCCTCGGCGATGGGGACGAATTCGCCCTCGATATAGGCCGCGCCGTGCGCGAAACGGCCGTCGCCCCTCTCTGGCCCAATTATCTCAGCTTCCATGCCCCATTATTGCACTTTCGATCCCGCGCGCCGATATCACCAGATAACGAACGCGGAAAAAGGAGACAGCGATGCCGGAGGCTAACAAAGCCCGCGCGGTGGGTTTCATCCACGTCGCGCTGGAGGTGGGCGATATCGACGCGGCGCTAGAGTTCTACGGCCGCCTCGTGGAGTTCCAGGTGACCTCGAAAAGCGAAACCGCCGCCTTCATCTATCTGGGCGACCAGTTTATCAACTTCGCCAAGGGCCGCCGCCAGGCGCCGGACGACGCCCGGCATCTGGGCCTGGTTGTCGACGACAAGGAGGCGGTCAAACGCACGCTGGACGAGATGGGCGTGGAGATCCTGCCCGGCCCGTTCCTGGACTTCCTGGACCCCTGGGGAAACCGGATCGAGATCGTCGGCTACGAGAACATCCAGTTCACCAAGGCCCCGCACGTGCTGCGCGGCATGGGGCTGGAGCATCTGACCAAAAGCCAGAAGGCAATCGACGAACTGGCCAAGAAAGGCATGGCGCCGGAGTAGGCCTAACCGTGCAGATTGCAGCCATATGCTTCGAGACGGCGGCTTCGCCGCCTCCTCGAGCCATGAGGGTCTGAGCGTCGACTGCCGCAGCACTCTCCTCACCCTGAGGAGCGCCCGCCAGGGCGCGTCTCGAAGAGTATGGCAGCCACCGCTCAGTCGTTTGATCAACCGGTCTAGACCACCGCCATCCCCTGCGCGGCGAACTGCTGCCGGACCCGGTCCAGGAGGTCGGGGTCGGGCGGTTCCGTTTCCGCCAGCTTGTAGTCCAGGCCCAGCTCCTGCCACTTGTACTCGCCCATCTTGTGGAATGGCAGGATCTCGACGCGTTCCACGCCGGCGAGCGTCGCGACGAAAGCGGCGAGCCCTTCCACATTCTCCGCTGCGTCTGTCAGTCCCGGAATCAGGACGAACCGGATCCACATGGGCTTGCCCAAGGCCGAGAGCTGCCTGGCGAAGTCGAACGTCGGGCCGGGTTCGACGCCGGTCACACTGACGTAGGTGTCGCGATCCCAGGACTTCAGGTCCAACAGGAAAAGATCGATATCCTCCATCAATTGGCCCTGCACCCGGTGACCCAGATACCCGTTGGTGTCCAGGGCGGTGTGCAGACCAAGCTCCTTGCAGCGCCGCATGATCCGGGTCAGGAACGCCGTCTGGACCAACGGCTCGCCGCCGCTGACGGTGACGCCGCCCTTGTAGCGGTTCAGGAAATCCGAGTACTTGCCGATTTCGGCCATGACCTCCTGGACCGTCGTCCTGCGCCCGTGCTTCAGGTGCCAGGTGTCCGGGTTGTGGCAGTACTGGCAGCGCAGCTGGCACCCTGTCAGGAACAGGACGTAGCGCATGCCGGGCCCGTCCAGGGTGCCGCAGGTCTCGCAGGAATGGACATACCCGGCGAGACCGTCCGGGTCGGCCTCGACCTCCGCCCCGGGTTCTTCCACATGCAGGTCGAACCGGCTGCCGGCCAGCGGCTGGTCGACCCCGACGCGCGGCGGCCGCTCGAACGGCACCGTTCCGCGCCCCCTATTCCGCCGCTTCCACGGCGACTGCTTCGGCGCTGCCGGTCTCCACGCCGTGGCGGCGTTCCGCGCCTTCGCGGGCGGCGACCATGGTATGGAAGGTCCGGTGGATGACCTCTTCCTGCTGTTCCCGGGTCAGCTTGATGAAATTCACCGCATAGCCGGAAACGCGTACCGTCAGCTGCGGGTAGTTCTCGGGGTTCTCCATGGCATCTAGCAGGGTTTCCCGGTCCAGGACGTTCACATTGATGTGGTGGCCGCTGTGTTCGTTGTACGCGTCCAACAGGGTGATCAGGTTGCCGACCTGATCCTCTTTCGTGCGGCCCAATGCACCCGGGACGATCGAGAATGTGTAGGAGATACCGTCCTGGGAGTCCTCGTAGGGCAGCTTCGCCACCGAGGCATCGGCCGCGACCGCCCCATGGGTGTCGCGTCCGTGCATGGGATTTGCCCCAGGTGCGAAGGGCTCGCCGGCCTTGCGTCCGTCGGGCGTGCTGCCGGTGTTTTTTCCATAGACGACGTTTGAGGTGATGGTCAGGACCGACTGGGTGTGAACCGCGTTCCGGTAGGTGGGATTCTTGCGGATCTTGCGCATCATCGCCCGGACCAGCCAGACGGCGATGTCGTCTACTTTATCGTCGTTGTTGCCGAACTTGGGAAAATCGCCGTCCGTTTCGAAGTCGACCGCGATGCCGCGTTCGTCGCGGACCGGGCGCACCTTCGAATGTTTGATGGCCGAAAGGCTGTCGGCAACCACGGACAGGCCGGCGATGCCGCAGGCCATGGTGCGAAAGACGTCACGGTCATGCAGCGCCATTTCCAGGCGCTCGTAGTTGTACTTGTCGTGCATGTAGTGGATGACGTTCAGCGCGTTGACATAGGTCTTTGCCAGCCACTCCAGCATGATCTCGAACTTCTCCAGGACCTCCTCATAGCCGAGCGCGTCGCCCGCAATCGGTTCGATGGCCGGGCCGACCTGGGCGCCGCTGATCTCGTCGCGCCCGCCGTTGATTGCATAGAGCAGGGCCTTGGCCAGATTCACGCGGGCCCCGAAGAACTGCATCTGCTTGCCGATCCGCATGGCGGAAACGCAGCAGGCGATGCCGTAGTCGTCGCCCCAATAGGGCCGCATCAGCTCGTCGCTTTCGTACTGGATCGAGCTCGACCGGATCGACGTCTCGGCACAGAACGCCTTGAACGGCTCCGGCAGCTGCGGCGACCACAGCACGGTCAGGTTCGGCTCGGGCGCGGGTCCCAGATTGTGCAGGGTCTGCAGGAAGCGGAAACTGCAGCGCGTGACCAGCGTCCGTCCGTCCTCGCCCATGCCGCCGATACACTCGGTGACCCAGACCGGATCGCCGGTGAAGAGCTGGTTGTAGTCGGGCGTTCGCAGGAACCGCACGATGCGCAGTTTGATGACGAAATCGTCGATCAGCTCCTGCGCCCGCGTTTCGTCCAAGGCGCCGGCCGCAAGGTCGCGCTCGAAATAGATATCCAGGAAGGTGGACACGCGGCCCAGCGACATCGCGGCCCCGTTCTGATCCTTGATCGCGCCGAGATAGCCGAAATAGACCCACTGCACCGCCTCGGCGGCGGTTTCCGCCGGCCGGGCGATGTCGTAGCCGTAGGCCGCCGCCATCTGCTTCAGTTCACCCAAGGCCTTGATCTGGTCGGAGATCTCCTCGCGCAGGCGGATCACCTCTTCGGTGATCTTGTCCACTTCCAGCGACTGACGCTGGGCCTCCTTGTCGGCGATCAGCCGGTCGACGCCGTAGAGCGCCACCCGGCGATAGTCGCCGATGATGCGGCCGCGGCCATAGGCATCGGGCAGGCCAGTGACGATATGGCTGCGCCGGGCGTTGCGGATCTCGGTGGTGTAAGCGTCGAAAACGCCCTGGTTGTGGTCCTTGCGGTAGTTGGCAGAAATGGACTCGATGCGCGGATCGGATTCGAAGCCATAGGCTTTCAGGCCGGCTTCGACCATGCGGATGCCACCGAAGGGAAAAATCGCCCGCTTCAACGGCGCGTCGGTCTGCAGGCCCACGATCAACTCGTTGTCACGGTCGATATAGCCGGGCCCATGAGCGATCGGCGACGAGCCGACGTCATTGGCCACATCCAGGACGCCCTTCTTCACCTCCTCGCGGTAGAGGTCCAGGACCTTGTCCCACATGCCCCGGGTCCGCTCGGTCGCACCGACCAGAAACGCGTCGTCGCCCTCGTAAGGCGTGTAGTTGGCCTGAATGAAATCGCGGACGTCGATGCCGTTCTGCCAGATGCCCGGCGCGAACCCGGACCATGCCGTCCCAAAGTCGGCGGCACCCGCCGCCTGGCTCTCTGCGCTCATTGCCATACCCCTTGTCTAGACGGCCCATGCCCAGCGGGCCGCGTCCTTGGTTCTGCCTGCACGCACAACTTTTTGGAATGGCTACGGTGATACACCGTAAAGCACGACGGGAAAACGACATTGTGAACGCGGCCATTCCGCCCGAGATCGGGCACTGACACCGTGCCGTCGCCTCCGATCTTTACCGAGGTCAAGGACGTGCCGGGCCCTTGATGATAAAGGGCGGCATCGTTGAACACGGAGGAGACCACCTCATGCATCGCTTCACCACCGCAGTGCTGGCCGCAGGCCTGCTGACCTCCACGGCCATGGCCGGAGAGGACCTGACCCGCGTCGCCACAGTTCCCGTCGGCGGCGAGATCACCGGCATGTTCCTTGTCGGCGACGACCTGTTCTTCAACGTTCAGCACCCATCCGACGACATCCCCGGCAAGTTCGCGAAGGCCACCGTCGGCGTGATTTCCAACGCCGATTACTCTGCCGGCGAAAGCCCGGTTCCGACCAGCGATGTGGACAAGCAGATGGTGCGCTCGACGCTGGGCACCTACCAGATCCTGTTCCAGGAAGGGTCGTTCGGCGGCAAGATGGGATCGATTTCCGGTGCGGGCAGCGAGATCAAGATCTCCAACGACCCCGACTTCAACGCCTACGTGCCGACGGGCAGCAACCAAGGCTACCTGTTCACCAACTGGGAGGACCGACCGGGCGGCATGTCGCGGGTGAAGCTGACCCGCGACAATGACGGCACCTGGACCCCCCCCCATCCCGACGACGCGATGATGATCGACTTCTCCGCGGTCAAGGGCACATGGGTGAACTGCTTCGGCACGCTGTCGCCATGGAACACGCCGCTCACCTCCGAGGAGCTTTATTTCGACGACACCGCCGACTGGAACAACAAGAGCTATAAGTACATCGGCGGCGTGGAGGACCTGGCGTCCTATCTTGGCGACTATCCCAATCCCTATGACTACGGCTACATCGTCGAAATCGCCGACCCGGCCGGCACACCGACACCGGTGAAGCAATTCGCCATGGGCCGCTACAGTCACGAAAACACCGTGGTGATGCCGGACCGTAAGACAGCCTACCTGTCGGACGACGGGACGGGCGTGGTGTTCTATAAGTTCATTGCCGATGTGGCGGGCGACCTTTCGTCGGGCACGCTTTATGCGGCTGAAATCACCCAGATGGGCGCGCCCGGCTCGGACGCCGCAAAGACCGAGCTGATGATCAGCTGGATCGAGCTGGCGCACGGCACCAACGAGGAGATCCATCGCTGGGTCCGCCAGTATGACGGCATCACGCCGGCAGACTACGTTGAAGGCCAATCCAACTACATCAGCGACGACGCGGTGCGTGCCTGGGCGGCGGGCGAAGGGATGGATAACAGGGCCGCCTTCCTGGAGAGCCGCAAGGCCGCCGTCGCCAAGGGCGCCACGGGCGAGTTCCGCAAGATCGAAGGGGTGAACATCAACCTGAACGGAGCTGCCAACGGCAGCATTCCTTACATGTATATGGCCATGTCCGAAATCGGCAAGACCATGTCCGACGACACGGGCGACATACAGCTGGCCGAGAACAAGTGCGGTGTCGTCTACGAGATGAAGCTGGATGCCAACTTCAACGTCTCGAAGATGGTTCCGGTCGTGGCCGGCGGCGTCTATGACAAGAACAACCAGCCCAATGCCTGCCCGCTGGGCCAAGTCGCCAACCCGGACAACGTCCTGGTCCTGGACAACGGGGACGTGCTGATCGGAGAGGACACGGGCGCACACGAGAACAACGCCCTGTGGATCTGGCAGCGTTCCGGCATGGCGAGCTGAGCCATCCGCGCGGTGCATTTGGAATCAGGGGTGTGGGAACCGGTCCGCACCCCTGACCCACATTAGAAGTTGCAAACACATCACACAGGTGGCCGGCATGACCCCCGTTTCGCTACGCTGATTCTGATTTCCGCGCTCGCTGGCACGGGCGCACTGGCGGCCGGCGTATCGGCGCTGAAGGACATGGACACCGCGGCGCTGATGCAGGCCCGCCCGTCGTCGCTGGACCTGGCCGCGGCCGGCCGGCTCTACAATCCGGAGGCCCCGTCCCGCCCCAGTGCTACACCCGGATCGAAGGCAAGTTTAACCCCTGCTATATGTGTCATCAGAACAACGCGGACCCGACGCGCCCGAATTTCATGCAGGACGGGTCGCTGCAGGCAGCCTACGAGTTCTCCGAGGCGGCGCTGACCAACCACCATCGCAACCTGTTCATCGACCGGACCGCCGTGGTCGCCGCGGTCTCCGACGAAGAGATCCTCACTTACGTGAACCAGGACAATTACAGCGCGCTGGCCCCTGCCCTGAAGCAGCGCGGCTTCCAGGGGTGGGTGCCGGACCTGGACGGATACCAGGACGGCGCCACGGCCTTCGACGAAAGAGGCTTTGCCCGCGACGGGTCGGGATGGGTGGCGTTCAACTACAAGCCCCAGCCTTCGACCTTCTGGCCGACCAACGGGTCGACCGACGATGTCCTGATCCGGTTGCCGGAACCGTTCCGCTCACGGTCGGACGGCACGGCCTCAAGGCACGTTTATATGGCGAACCTGGCCTTGCTGGAGATCGCCTTCCAGGATCTGGAAGAGGTCTCGGCCCCGACGGTGGACGAGCAGGCCGTCGGGTCAGACCTTGACGGCGACGGCACGCTGGGCCGGACAGACCGGGTCGTCCGACGAGAGTCCTATGTGGGCGCCGCCGCGGACGTCCCGCTGACCCGCATGCTGTATCCGGAGGGGACCGAATTTCTGCACTCAGTCCGTTATGTCGGGGTGACGGCTGACGGCGCGATCACGGTGCCCCGGCGGATGAAGGAACTGCGCTACATGGTCAAGACCCGGTTCCTGACCGTCCCGGCGATCCGCTCGCGCTACGGCAACGAGCATCAGGAAAAGATGGACGAGAACCTGCCGCGCTACATCGACCTGGGCGAACGCGGCATGGACACCGGTTTCGGCTGGACCCTGCTCGTCTTCATCGAGGACGCCTACGGCGACCTGCGGCCGCAGACCCAGGAGGAGCAGTTCTTCTGCCGCGGATGCCACGCGACGACCGGCGCCAACATCGACCAGACCTGGGCCTTCCCGCGCAAGCTTCGGGGCGCGGCGGGTTGGGGTTACATCGACTATCGCGCGCTCCACGACGCGCCCGCCAAGGGCGACAGCGAAGGCGAGATCCTGACCTACATGCGCCGGGCCGGCGGCGGTGACGAATTCCGGTCGAACACGGAGATGCTGGAACGCTGGTTCGATGCCGACGGCCGGGTCCGCGCCGATCTCGTGCGGGGAACGACGGTCTACGACCTGATCACGCCCAGCCCCGAACGGGCGCTGGCGCTGAACAAGGCCTACCGGGATATCGTGCGCGAGCAGACCTTCGTTTTCGGAAGGGACGCCACGATCACGCCGCCTGCGAACGTACACGCGGAGATCGACGAGGCGACCGCGCCGACCCTGCCCAAGGACAAGCGCTACACCCACGACATCCGGCTGGACTGGGAGGCGGTGCCTGCCGGCTAGCGCGTCACAGGCACCCCCGCCTGCTCGGTGCCGTCATCCTGCGCGCTCGTCGCGGGTTACTGGTCCGTGAACAGTTCCCATGGCGGCACACCGAGCCATGCCGCGATAATCCCCTGCTGGCGTTCGGACAATGCGCTTTCTCCGCCAAGCCAGGACTGGGCTTCGTTCCTGCCCGTGGCCCCATGAAGCCGCAGAGATCATCCACATCGAGCTTTCGGGCCTCCATCGCCGCTTCCGCAACGGCTTTTCGGACCCATCGCTTGCGCTCCTGCGATGTGAAGATACGGGTTCCGGCCGCACTGATCCGCGCATAGGCCTGCTCGGACAGGATGCCCGAGATGATGGCCAGGAACGAAATGAAATAGGGGTTCAGGTCCTGGGCACCGTTCCCGTTGCCGCTGGAATTGGTCAGGACCAACTGACCCGACTTCAAGAGGATGTAGATCGCAAAGGCCAAGACCGCGCCGAGAAACGGTCGAAACAGGTACCAGCTCAGGCGGCGGTGTTCCTTCTTTTCGAAGAATTCCCAGGTGAGATGGATGACGCTGCCGAAGGCGCCCATGGAGATGGTAAGGATCAGCGTCAGAAACTGGCCCGGCATGAGCGCAACCGGCTCGAAACCCCAAATACGCATGTAAAGGAAGTCACCGGCGATCTCCCTTGTTTTTTCGGCCGCTGCGTCGCTCTCTGAAAAGGCGGGATCATCCTTCAGCTTTTTCAGATCCGCTTTTGTGATTTCAATCTCGGCGTCGATCTCCCCGGCTTCGAACTCCCGGTCCGCGATACGCCTTTCCAGTTCCTTCTTTCGGTCCGGGTCATCCTGCGCGAAGAACTCGCGCTCGCGCTTAAGCGAGCCGATCTCGAAATCGATGTCGTTCTTTCGCCAGGTCTTTAAGCGGAGTTGACGTTCCAGCACCAGACGGCGGGACTGGAGATCGATCATCTCCAGAACGTCCTCCTTGGAGCTGGCAGCGGAAATATCCGCCTGGAAGTGGAACGAGACCAGCGTCGCAAGGACCAACCAAACGGCCGCTCCGTACAGGAACATGAGCCACAGCCCAACGACCAACCGCTGAGAGTGAAGGTTGACGCTGCCCAGCACCGTGGGCACGTCGTTGTCGGCCTGTACATGTGCCATCTCGACCCCCTTTTGGGCGATTTCGACCAAAAAGCTCACTGCGAGCAGATGACAGTGTGCTGATTCACGCTTTGCTGATCTGTGAGAAGTGTCACAAGGCCGGCAGGTCGCTGCGAGTCCTTGACTTGCAGGGGGCCGGGGCCGGAAAACCGGCATTGCGATGAAGATACTGGTCAGCGGCAGTTCAGGACATCTCGGCGAGGCCCTTGTCAGGACGTTGCACGAGGGCCGGCACCAGGTTGTGGGGCTGGATGTTCTTCCATCACCGTTCACCACTCACGTGGGATCGGTTGCCGATCGCGGCTTCGTGTCAGACGCCATGGCCAGCGTCGACGCCGTCATCCATGCCGCGACCCTGCACAAGCCCCACGTGGCGACGCACAGCCGGCAGGACTTCGTTGATACCAACATCACGGGCACCCTGAACCTTCTGGAGAAGGCCGTCGCCGCCGGCGTGAAGGCCTTCGTCTTCACCAGCACCACCAGCGTTTTCGGGCGCGCCCTGCAGCCGCCGCCGGACGCGCCGGCCGCCTGGATCACCGAGGATGTGGTGCCGGTGCCACGGAACATCTACGGCGTCACCAAGGCGGCAGCGGAGGACCTCTGCGAACTCTTCAGCCACAGAAATGGCCTGCCGGTGGTCGTTTTGCGGACCTCACGCTTTTTCCCCGAGAAGGATGACAGCAAGGCGATGCGCGACGGCTATGCCGATGCCAATGTAAAGGCCAACGAGTTCCTGTTCCGGCGGGTCGACATCGCTGATGCGGTCGACGCGCACCTGCTGGCACTGGACCGGGCAGCGGCGATCGGATTTGGCCGCTACATCATCAGCGCGACGACCCCGTTCGACCCGGAGGACCTGGCAGAGCTTCGTTCGAACACCCCCGCGGTCGTCAAGCGCCGGTGCCCGGCCTACGAGACGGTCTACCGCGAACGCGGCTGGCACATGTTTCCCGGGATCGACCGGGTTTATGTGAACGCCAGCGCCCGCACCGTGCTGGGCTGGCAGCCGGCCTTCGACTTCGCAACCGTCATCGGGCGCCTGGCCACAGGCGAGGACATGCAGAGCCCGCTGGCCCGGACGATCGGCGCCAAGGGCCTACCATGCGGAGACCTTTGCAGAAGGCCCCTACCCGACCGAATAGGGCGTCAGTCGGCGCGGTTTCGGAAAAGGCGCGCCATCAACCGGTCGGCGCGCGCCAGGCGGTCTTCGAGCCAGGCGCGGGTTCGTTCCTGGTTGTCTCTGTCGTCGCGGGCCCAGACCCACAGCGCGCGCAGGAACAGGCCGCTGAGACCGATCTCCTCGAGCTGGCCCCGCCGGCCGCCGGCATCCAGCAGCGCAGCGTCGCGCAACCAGTGGATGGTGCGCGACAGGTTGAAGACCATCGGCACCCAGTGGTGCGGATGCGAGGGATAGAGCTTGCCCTGCAGCATCTCCACCGCCACCGTACGGTGGGACGCCAGCGCATCGAACCAGCGCATCAGCAGGAAATAGAGACGGTCCTGGGCCCGCCAGTGCGGGAAATCCTCCGGCGTCGGCTGCAGCATCGCCTGCCAGGCCCGCTGGAACAGGGCGTTTGCCACGGCGTCCTTGTCGCGGAAATGACTTTCGATCTCTGCGAGCGAAATCTTGAGGCTGGCCGCAACATCGCTGAGCTGAAGGTTCGACCATCCGACGCGGTCCGCCTCGTCCAGCGCAGTGTCCACGATGCGCGTCTCGATCGGCACCGGCGGTTTGCGTTTCCGAGGCGTTCGCTTGTCGGTCATGTCTTCTCCCGCGGCAGCACAGCCGTCGCCTCGATCTCGACCTTCGCACGGTCTTCCACCAGGCCCGCCACCTGGACCAGGGTCATCGCCGGATAGTGGCGGCCAAAACGGCGCGGTAGGCGGCACCCACCGCGCCGAGGCTGTCGAGATACTCCCGCTTGTCCGTCACGTACCAGGTCAGCCGCACCAGATGGTGCGGCGCCGCGCCCGCCTCGGCAAGAACGGCGGCCACGTTGCGCATGGCCTGTTCGGCCTGGGCGGCGAAGTCGTCGGTGTGGAAGCGGGCATTCTCGTCCCAGCCGATCTGGCCTGCGACGAACACCTGCCTGCCTTCCGCCGCCACGCCGTTGGAGTCGCCTTTGGCCGGTTTCCAGGTCTTGGGGTTCAGGAACTCCATCGTGTTTCTCCGCCTAACCGGCCTGCCGCAGGCGAAACCGCTGGATCTTGCCGGTCTGGGTCTTCGGCAAGGCCGGGGTTAAGACGATGCTGCGCGGGTACTTGTAGGGCGCGATGTTCGCCTTGACGTGCTCCTGCAGCGCGGCGGTGGTCTCCTCGTCCTGCGGCACCCCTTCCTTCAGCACCACATGGGCCTGCACGATTTCACCGCGCTCCTCGTCCGCAACGCCGATCACCGCGCATTCCACGACGTCCGCATGGCTCAAAAGCGCGTTTTCGACCTCGGGGCCGGAGATGTTGTAGCCGGACGAGACGATCATGTCGTCGGAGCGCGCCACAAAAGAAAAGCGCCCGTCGTCGTCCATGGTCATCACGTCGCCGGTCACGTTCCAGCCGTCCCGCACATAGCGGGCCTGGCGGTCGTCGGCAAGATAACGACACCCCGTCGGCCCTTTGACCGCCAGGAAGACGGGTTCGCCCTCGGGCACGTCCTGCATGGCCGCGTCGACGATCTTCGCCCGGTAGCCGGGCACCGGCGTGCCGGTGAAGCCGGGTTCCGCCGTCTCGGGCCGGTTCGAAATGAAGATGTGCAGCATCTCGGTGGAACCGATCCCGTCCAGGATCTGCGCGCCCACCGTCTCCATCCACAGATCGTAGATTGCGGGCGACAACGTCTCGCCGGCCGAGACGCACAGGCGCAGGCTGGAAAGGTCCCAGCGTTTGGGTTCGGCCCTGATCATCTCGGCGATGGCGCGGTAGGCGGTGGGCGCGGTGAAGACCACGGTGGGCCGGAACCGGTCGATTGCCTCGATCAGCTTCGGCGGCCGGCCATCCTCCAGCAACAGCCCCGCGGCACCAAACCGCAACGGAAAGGTCACCAACCCGCCCAGCCCGAAGGTGAAGGCGATGGGCGGCGAGCCGATGAAGATGTCCTCCGGGTGGGGTTGCAGCACCTGGCCGGCATAACCGTCGCAGATCGCCAGGATGTCCCGATGGAAATGCATCGTGGCCTTGGGGTTGCCGGTGGTTCCGGAGGTGAAGCCCAACAGCGCCACATCGTCGCGGCCCGTGGCGACGGGTTCGAACTGGGGCGATGCCCGGGCCATCAGCCCTTCCAGGTCATCCTCTTCTGTGCCGGAACCGTCGAAATAGAGAACGCGCTTCAGGGTCGCATTGCCGGCCGCACAGGCCTCCATGTCTTCGGCCAGGCGCCGATCGCACAAGGCCGCCTCGACCTGGCCCTTCTCCACGATGGCCCGCAACTCGCCGGCGCGCAGCAAAGGCATGGTGGCAACGGCGACCATGCCCGCCTTCAAGACGCCGGCCCAGCAGGCCACCATGCGGGGGTTGTTGGCGCCACGCAACAGGACCCGGGCGCCGGGCACCAGACCCATCTCGTTCGTCAGCACATGGGCGATCCGGTTGGACGCCTTCATCAAGTCGCGGTAGGTGAAGCTTTCGTTCCAGCTCACAATCGCCGGTCTCAGGCCATGGCCCTTGCCGACCATGGCGTCGATCAGTTCCACGGCGGCGTTCAGGCGCTCCGGATGCTGGAACTCTGGCCGCTCCAGCAGGATCTCGGGCCAGGTCTCTTCGGGCGGCAGATTGTCCCGGGTGAAGGTGTCGACATGTGCGCTGGGTCCCAGCATCAAGGTTCTCCTCCCACGATCAGGACTCGGCCGCCGCAGCGGCCAGAGCGCTGCGGGCGATGATGACCTTCTGCACCTCCGAGGCGCCTTCGTAGATCCTGAGCGACCGGATCTCGCGGTAGAGCGCCTCGACCGGATTGCCGACCCGCACGCCCTCGCCGCCGTGGATCTGCACCGCCTTGTCGATCACCGCCTGGGCCCGGTCGGTGGCGAACAGTTTCGCCATCGAGGCCTCGCGGCTGACCCGCGGCGCGCCCTGGTCCTTGGTCCAGGCGGCCCGGTAGACCAGCAATGCGGCGGCATCCACATCGAGGGCCATCTCCGCCAGCATGCCCTGAACCAGTTGCAGCTCTGCCATGGGGGCGCCGAACAACTCCCGGTTTGCGGCCCGTTCCAAAGCCAGGTCGAGAGCACGGCGCGCAAATCCCAGCGCGGCAGCGCCGACGGTGGACCGGAAGATGTCCAGCACCTGCATGGCGATCTTGAACCCGTCGCCCGGTGCGCCGATCCGGTTGGCGGCGGGCACATGGCAGTCCTTCAGCTCCAGCCGGGCCAGCGGATGGGGCGCGATCGTCTCCAGCCGCTCGGCCACGGTGAAGCCGGGCATAGTCGGCTCGACGATGAAGGCGGAAAGACCTTTCGCACCAGGCCCCTCGCCCGTGCGCGCAAACAGCACGTACAGATCGGCGATCCCGCCGTTCGAGATCCAGGTCTTCTCGCCATTCAGCACATAGGCATCGCCGTAGGGCACCGCGGCCAGTTCGATGTTGGCGACGTCGGATCCCGAGGCCGGCTCGCTGAGGGCGAAGGCCGCAATCGCCTCGCCGGCGCGCACCCTGGGCAGCCAGTGCCGCCGCTGGTCCTCACTGCCATGCAGGCCGATGGCGCCCGATCCCAGCCCCTGCATTGCGAAGGCAAAGTCGGCCAGTCCATCGTGCCGCGCCAAAGTCTCGCGGATCAGGCACAGCGTGCGCACGTCCAGGCGCGCCTGCGGGTCCGCCGGGTCGGGCGCGGCGAATTGCAGCCAGCCGTCCTTGCCCAGTGCCTTCACATAAGTGCGGCAGGCCACGTCCACCGCCGCGTGGTCCGCCCGGGCGTTGGCCGCCGCCCAGCTCTCCAGCTTGTCGGCCAGCGAACGATGGGTGGCGTCGAGGAACGGCCAGTCCAGGAACGTACGGTCGGCCATCGCCTCAGTCCCCGGCGAACACGGGCTTCTGCTTGGCAACAAAGGCCTCGTAGGCCCGGCCGAAATCCTTCGTCTGCATGCACAGCGCCTGGGCCAGGGCCTCCGCCTCGATCGCCTGGTCCAGGCTCATGTCCCATTCCTGGTTCAGCATGGTCTTGGTCATCATGTGGCCGAAGGTGGGGCCGGCCGCCAGCTTGCCGGCCGCCGCGACCGCCTCCTGTTCGAGCTGCTCGGACGCGCAAAGGCGGTTGAAGAAGCCCCAGCGTTCGCCTTCCTCCGCACTCATGCTGCGGCCGGTGAACAAAAGCTCGCTGGCTCGGCCCTGGTCGATCATGCGCGGCAACAACGCACACGCCCCCATGTCGCAGCCGGCAAGCCCGATCCGGGTGAACAGGAACGCGGTCTTCGCAGCCGCCGTCCCCAACCGCATGTCGGCGGCCAGCGCAATCATCGCGCCAGCGCCGACGCAGACCCCGTCAACCGCCGCGATCACCGGCTGGGGACAGGACCGGATCGCCTTGACCAGGTCGCCGGTCATCCGGGTGAAGGCCAGGAGCCCCTTCATGTCCTTTTCCAACAGCGGGCCGATGATCTCGTGCACGTCGCCGCCTGAGCAGAAGTTGCCGCCCGCACCCGTCACCACGACGGCCTTGACGTCTTCGGCCAAGGACAGGCCGCGGAACGTGTCGCGCAGTTCCGCATAGGACTCGAACGTCAGCGGGTTCTTCCGGTCGGGCCGGTTGAGCGTGACGACGGCCACGTCGCCTTCCATGCGCCACAGGAAGTGCTTCGGCTTCAGTTTCGCCATGTCGGTCATGCATCGACCTCTCTGAGTGAGGCATTCAGTTTGTCCAGGTGCTGGATCAGATCATCGACCGTTTCCAGGTCCAGGGACGCGAAAAGCTCGTCGACCCAGCTTTCGTGCTCTCCCGCCATCTGCGCAAAGGTCGCCCTTCCAGCATCGGTCAGGCGCACCACGCTGGCCCTCCGGTCGGTCGGACTATGGCCCCGCATCAACAGGCCGTCCTCGACCAATCGGTCGACGACCCCGGTGACATTGCCGTTTGACACCATCAGCAGGCGGGACAGCTCGGACATCTTCAGCCCGTCGGACGACCGGGCCAGCGCAGCCATCACGTCGAACCGGGGCAGCGTCGTGTGGTACTCGCGACGCACCCGCTGGCGCAGCACACTGGAGACCTTGTTCGTCGAGCGAAGCAGCCTCAGCCAAAGCCGCAGCTTCGCCTTCGCTGTATCTTCGAACAGGTCCGTTTGTCCGGTATAGACCGTCTCGTTCATCCAGTGATCTCCCCACCTGAAAGGGAGAGCGCCTGGCCCGTCACGGATGAAGCATGGTCGCCGCACAGCCACAGCACCGCGTCCGCGACTTCTTCCGGCTGCACGAACCGGCGCTGGGGATTCAGGCGAAGCAGTGCCTCGCGCGCCTTTTCGGCGGACCGCCCCATCGTCCGGGTGATGTTCTCGATCGAACGCTCCAGCATCGGGGTTTCCGCATAGCCGGGACAGACGGCGTTCACGGTGATGCCGTCACGCGCGGTCTCCGCCGCCAGGGCCCGGACCAGCCCGACCGCGCCGTGCTTGGCAGCGCAGTACGGCGCCACGTAGGCATACCCCTTAAGGCCCGCGGTGCTGGCCACGGCAATCATCCGCCCCCAACCGGCCTGGCGCAGCGTCGGCAAGGTGGCCTGGAACAGGTGGAACACGCCGGTGAGGTTGACCGCGAGCATCCCGTCCCAGTGCGCCTGGTCAACCTTCTCGAAGGGGGCGCTGGCGGCGATGCCGGCGTTGGCGACGACGATCTCCGGCGGCCCGAACATCTTCTCCGCTGCGGTCAGTGCCGCATCCAGTGCAGCCCGGTCGGTGACATCAACGACGATGGCTTGCCCTTGCGGGTCCCCGGCGACGACCGCGTCGAGAGCGGCAGCCTTCCGCCCGAGCACCGTCACCCGGGCGCCTGCCTGCATCAGTGCCTTGGCGATGGCGGCACCCAGGCCCGAGCCGCCGCCGCTGACGATGGCGTGCCGGCCCGCGGTCATACCTTGATCGCCTGCTGCATTTCGGCCTCGCGTTCGGCGATGCGTTCAAGCTGGGTCTTGCCGGCCAGATACTGCCTGGGCCAGGCGATGTCGCGATAGCCGAGCTGGGCGGCGGCATGCAGCGTCCAGTACGGGTCGGACAGGTGCGGCCGGGCAAGACAGCAAAGATCGGCGCGGCCCGCCATCAGGATCGAATTCACGTGGTCCGGCTCGTAGATGTTGCCGACCGCCATGGTGGGGATGCCGACCTCGTTGCGGATCCGGTCGGAGAACGGCGTCTGGAACATGCGGCCGTAGACCGGGGCGGCGTCGACCGAGGTCTAGCCGGCGGAGACGTCGACGATGTCGACGCCCTCGGCATTCAGCATCTCCGCGATCCCGACCGCGTCCTGGGGCTGGATGCCGGCGTCGCCGACCCAGTCGTGGGACGAGATGCGCACCGAGATGGGCTTGTCGTCCGGCCAGACGGCGCGCACCGCGTGGAACAGCTCGATCGGATACCGCATGCGGTTTTCCAGCGAGCCGCCATACTCGTCGGTGCGTTTGTTGGTGACCGGCGTGACGAACGCGGAGAGCAGATAGCCGTGGGCATAGTGCAGTTCCAGCACGTCGAAACCGGCCCGGGCCGACATCTCCGCCGCGCGCACGAACTGCTGCGTCACTTGCTCCATGTCCGCGCGCGTCATCTCGTGGGGCACCTGGTTCTCCGGCGACCATGGCACCGGCGACGGCCCCATCACCGGCCAGTTGCCTTCGACCAGCGGTTCGTCCATGCCGTCCCACATCAGTTTGGTGGAGCCCTTGGGCCCGGAGTGGCCAAGCTGGATGGCGAACTTGGCCGTGCCGTTGGCATGCACGAAATCCACCACCTCGCGCCAGGCGGCTTCGTGTTCGGGCGCGTACATGCCGGTGCAGCCGGGCGTGATGCGGCCTTCCGGCGAGACACAGGTCATTTCCGTATAGACCAGGGCCGCGCCGCCCAGGGACCGGCTGCCGTAGTGCACGAGGTGCCATTTGTCAGGCGTCCCATCCCTGGCCGAACACTGGTCCATGGGCGAAACCACGACCCGGTTCTCCAGCCTGAGGCCACGCAGCTCGAACGGCGTGAACATGGGCGGGCGCGGTGAGAAAGGTTGGCGCCCCGTGGCCTGCTCTTCGAACCAGGCCTCGGCCATTTCCAGCCAGTACTTGTCGCGCAGGCGCAGGTTCTCGTGGCTGACCCGCTGGCTGCGGGTCAACAGGCCGTAGGTGAACTGCACCGGGTCCAGGTCCACGTACCGTTCGATGTCTTCGAACCACTCGGTGGAGTTGCGCGCCGTGCTTTGCAGGCGCAGCACCTCGACCCGGCGCTCGTCTTCGTAGCGGTCGAAGGCCGCCTCAAGGCTGGGTTCCACATGCAGGAATTCGGCAAGCTGGATCGCGTCTTCCATGACAAGCTTGGTGCCCGAGCCGATGGAGAAATGGGCGGTGTGCGCGGCATCGCCCATCAGCACGATATTGCCGTGGCTCCATTTCCCGCACAGCACCCGCGGGAAGTTCAGCCAGGCCGACCCGCGCAGGTGCCGGGCGTTGCTCATCAGGGCGTGGCCGCCCAGGTCGTCGGCGAGCAGCTTTTCAAGGGCGGCGATTGTGACGTCCTGGTCCATGGCGTCGAAGCCCAGGCCCGCCCAGGTCGCCTCGGAACATTCGACGATGAAGGTCGCGGTGTCGGTATCGAACTGGTAGGCGTGCGCCCAGATCCAGCCGTGGTCGGTGTGCTTGAATGTGAAGGTGAAGGCGTCGTCGAACTTACGGTGGGTGCCCAGCCAGATGAACTTGTTCTTGCGGATATCGATCTCGCGCTGGAAGACGTCGGCGTAGCGTTCCCGGGTCTTGGAATTGATGCCGTCCGACGCCACGATCAGGTCCGCGTCGGCATAGGCCTCGACCCCCTCGACTTCGGTCTGGAACACCATCTCGACGCCCAGTTCGGCGGCCCGGTCCTGCAGGATGTTGAGCAGCTTCTTGCGCCCGATGCCGCAGAAGCCGTGCCCGCCCGAGCGCAGCGACCGGCCGTGGATGCGGACGTCGATATAGTCCCAGTAGGCGAAGCTCTCCTTGATGGCCCGGGCGCTGACCGCGTCGTTGCGGCGCAGGTTTTCCAGGGTCTCGTCGGACAGGACCACGCCCCAGCCGAAGGTGTCGTCGGGCCGGTTGCGCTCGACCACCGTCACCTGGTGCGACGGGTCGTGCAGCTTCATGCTGATCGCGAAATAGAGCCCCGCGGGGCCGCCGCCCAAACAGACGATCTTCATCGGGTCCGTCTCCATCCCAAGGATGCGGCCAGGACGCACCTATATATAAGGTCACAGCGGAGCAGAAAGTTCAAGGATAAAATATTTAGACTTAAAGAATATGCTCCACACAGAGCGGCTACGCTTATCTACTAGTGGAACATAAACGCCTGAGGTGGAGAGGCGAAGAAGCCGCGGCCCGGGAATGTGCCCCGCCCGTCGCGCGAAGGCCAGGACGGACGGGGCACCGGTTATCATCATGGCCGGCCCTGGACGCCCCGTCGCACACCCGGCGCTTCCTTGGAAGCGCCGGTTCCGGCTGATGGGCGTGCGGGCAACCCGAAACCCGTTGTTGTTGTTTCGGTTGCCGGTTTCGTTCCTGTTGCGATTCGCCGAGCGCACGTTCCTGGGTTTGTTGTTCCAGGATCCGCCGCGGAGAACGCGCCCAGGTCGGGGCCGGCCAGGCTCCCGGTCAGGGCACCAGGCCCGGACGGAAGGTCGCTACGGACGGGATCGAACATCCCGCCGCGGAAGATTGCGTGGCGCAGGCGCCAGGTGTCGGCCTGGGATGCATGGCCGATCCAGGCATTGACGCGGCACTCGACATCCACCAAGTCGATGCCTCCGGCACGATACCGGTCGCGCATGCCGCGCAGCCGGTTGCGGAACCGCCGCACGTTTTCTTCGGGCAATCACCGCGTCTGGGGCGAGAGAATGTATCCGAGGAAGTGTGCCGGTTCGGCGGTCGCAATCACCTGCGTCTTATACGGATGCAAGGCAAGGCGCCGGCCTTCCAGCCACGCCGCAATGCGCCGCCGCCAGTCGGCAAGAACAACCGGGTTGTCGTTGAAAAGGACGAAGTCATCCACATAGCGCAGGTAGCCCCTGGCGCGTAGCACCTCTTTGCAGAAGTGGTCCAATCCGTCCAGGTAAAGATTGGCGAAAAACTGGCTGGTGAGGTTCCCGATCGGCAAGCCGCGGCGCCGCATATGCGGCGCGAACAGATCGTCGCCGGGGGAATAACGAAGCACCGGCTCCTGCCGGTTGGAAGCGTCGATGATCCTGTCGACCAGCACCAGCGTTTGCGGGCATGAGATGCGGCGCCGAACGAGGCGCTTCAGGATGGCGTGGTCGACGGCGGGGAAGTACCGGTAAATGTCGCACCGAAGTGCATAGGCGTAACGGTTTCGGAACCGTTCGTACCGGGTCACCGCCCTGTGCGTACCCTTGCCCTTCCGGTTGGCATAGCTGTCGAAGATGAAACCGCGCTCGAAGATCGGCTCGATTACGGCACACAGGGCGTGGTGCACGACCCGGTCCCGGAACGGCGCGGCGGAGACGGTTCGGTGTTTGGGTTCGTGGATTTCAATGGTGCGATACCGGCCGGGACGATACGACCCGGACCGCAACTCCCGTTCCAAGCGCAGCAGTTCGCGTTCGAGGTTCGCCATGAAAGCGGCGGGGCCCGCCTTGCCGCGCTTGCCCCTGACCGCGCGCAAGGCCGCGGCATGCAGCGGCTGGAATCCGGCGATATGGTCGAACAGTGGGTCAGGCAACGGCCTCGCCTTGGCGCGCCCTGCGCAGCCAGCCGCCCACCAGCCGGCCGATCTCGTCCAGGCTGCGCGCGGCGAATTCATACCGCCGCCGGTCCAGGTGACGCAGGTCCATCGCCAGCCGGATCAGCAGCCGCAGCCGTTCGATCAGCAGGTTCACACGCCGCAGGATCGGCGTCCGATTGCGCGTGTAGGTCGCCTCGACCAAGCCGTCCAGCACATCGACCGCGGCGGTCTGGATGCGATCGCCCAGCAGAAACCGCTGCGACCGCGGGAACTTCTCGACCGTCGGCACCACCCACAGGACGAAACGATAGGCCTTTTCAAGCGCAATACCGGTCTGTTGCGTCTCATCCCGCTGCATACTCGGCAGGATACCCCGATTCGCGCGACCAGGGGGCACAGCCCCCTGGACCCCACGGGGTAAAGAAGTAAAGCGACAAGGCCTAATCGGTCCGGGCAACCCGAAACCCGTAGCTGAAGGTACGGCTGCCGGATTCGATCCTGTAGCGGTTCGCCGAGCGCACGATCCTGGGTATGCCGTTCCAGGACCCGCCGCGGACAACACGATATCCACAGTTGCCTTGTGTCCAGGCGCTGCCGTCCGACGGTGCGCCGGCATAGCTGTCATTCCAGCAGTCAGCCGTCCATTCAGTGACGTTGCCTAGCATATCATGCAGACCCAAGGCATTCGGCGCAAAGCTGCCCGCGGGTGCGCTCTGGCTATTGTCCCACCGACTGCCGCAACCGTCGCAGTTGGCCTGGCCCGCGCCGATCCCGTCTCCCCAGAACCGCGCCGTCGTCGTTCCGGCGCGCGCCGCGTATTCCCATTCCGCCTCGGACAAAAGGCGATAACGCTTCCCCGTCGTACGCGACAGCCACGCCGTGTAGGCATTGGCGTCCTGCCAGCTTACATAAATCGCCGGCCGCGAGCCGCGGCCCCAGCCCTTGTCATCGGGCCGGTAGCCGTTGCAACCGCCCCCCCCCCCGCGACGCACGCGTCCCATTCCGCGAACGTCACCGCGTACTTGCCCACCGCGAAGGCCCGCGGGATTGTGACCTGGTGCACCGGACCTTCGTCGTCGTCACGGCCTTCCTCGTAAGACGGCGAGCCCATCTGGAACGTGCCCGCCGGCACCGTCACCATCTCGGGGCAGATGTCGCAGTCCCTGAAACTGTCGCCCGGCTTCGGCGCCTCGGGAAACACACCCACGGCCGGCTGCGCCGGCGACGGCACCCTGTCGCCCAGCAGCGGCGCATAGATGAAGGCCGTGCCGCCGCCGGCCAGCGCGATCCGCAGCCAGTCGGACCCTTCCACCTGGCCGGTCACCTCGACCTCGGTGCCCGCCTACAGCAGCGCGACCTTCTCGTAATCCGCCCCCGGACCGCTGCGCACGTTGGCGTTTTTCAGGGTGTACAGCGTGTCCTCCAGCGCCGTCACCTCGAACGCCGGCGTTAGAGCCGCCACCCGGACCGGCGTGTCGGTCACCACGCCCAGCCGGACATCGTCCGCACCCTGGACGGAGGCGTTCTGGATGCGGCCAAACCGGCGGCGGGCGACGTATGTCATCTCGCCGTCCAGATAGGCCCGGGTCTCGGTCACCGTCGCCGAACGGCGCCTTGTCGGCCTCGCCCTGCAACGCCTGCAACAGGTGCCAGGTGAACAGCCCATGCTTGTTCTCCTCGTCCCAGCTCGCGACCTGCTCGGCGCTTGCCGCCGTCACCACAGTCATGCCTTCCGAGACTGTGGGCGCGCTCGCCTGGACGAAGACCGGGGACGCAGATCGGATCAACATGCCGCGATCGCTTTCGCCGGGGAAACAGGCGTCCAGGTAAACCGTGATCGAGACCGCCTCCAGTTGCGCAAGGTTCTGGTACAGCACGTCCACCGGATAGCCGTTGAACTCCGGCGTGTCCGGGTCCGCGTCCACGGGCAGGAGATAGCCCCGCCTGTCGTTCAGGCCGGGCACGCCATGCCCGGAATAAAAGACCGTCACATGGTTCACGGCCGGTCGGATGAACCGCCAGACCTTGCCCTTGTGCGAGGCCCGGTTGCCGAAGGCGGCCTCCATCTGCGACTTGGTGGCGTCGCGCAGGTCGATGATGTTGCCTTCGCGGTATCCCAGCACCTTGATGAGATAGGCCTTCATGGCATCCGCGTCCCGGTGGGCATAAGACACCTCGGGGATGCGGCCCTCGTAGGCCTTGTTGCCGATCACGACGGCGACGGAGTCCCGGTGGTTCGGCGGGTCGGCAGCCTGGGCCGTGGCGGCGGCCAGGATGGAAAGAACAAGCAGGAAACGGCGGATCATGACGGACTCGGGTCTATTGTTCCTGTGGGCATTATGCAAGGTTTAGGGCCGGGAGTCAGGGTGTTCGGGCACCCGGTACAGACCGGATACATTCCTGACAATTTGGACCGGATACATCGCTGACACTTAAGTGGGTCGGCAGGGGGTACCTGCCGATGCCATGGAAAGAGACGTCAGTGATGGATGAGAAGCTTCAGTTC
>Ga0209782_1000160_pt1 | contig 26645 bp, 20 predicted proteins | sample WorMetmaBAHAMAS1_FD_187390 | JGI IMG/M metagenome (GOLD analysis project Ga0209782, IMG submission 187390) | Marine gutless worms symbiont microbial communities from Max Planck institute for Marine Microbiology, Germany - Inanidrilus... | ecosystem: Host-associated > Annelida > Digestive system...
CCCCACTGTGCTGACAATAACACAACATATATGCAGTATGAAAAAAAAACAAAATACACACAGATAAACACAACTAAATCTAGGCTATGCACAGTGAAATGCACCCAGTGTGACAAAACCCAATCCAGAGAACTGTAAGAACTGCTCATCTAAGCGTGCTTATGATTGTGCACAACTGTCGTATACAATACAGCACAGAACAGTTCTGATAATCCACCTCTTACCTCCAGACAAACACTATAGCTCAGATGTTGTCTATCAGAGGAGAGGGGTCCTATGAACAATGTGCATGACATCAGATTTTATTCCAAACACTGCCAAAGCAGTGAATGTTTAAAAAATAGAATGGGCAAATTTATAACTCAGTTTGGCATAAAATTAAAACCACTCATGACAAGTTCTTATGATAATGCAGATAAGGACTAAAAATGTCAAAAACAGCTAAGATATTTTCAATTTATTGCCTAGCAGTACAGTATCTTAGTACAGTCTGGCTTTAATAGAGTTCCTTTGCTCGGACATTCACTTCCATAACTGCTTAAGCCATCTGCATATGCTGCAATAATATAAATAAATTCTGCAACATTTACTATACTGCACACTTGCGAGAATAACTCTGCAAAAAATGGTAAAAGATATGCTAATTATTTATTTATTTTCACTTTTGCATGCATTATGTAATGCCTGGCATGAAGCGTATAGCCAGGATTTAACTTAGGGGGGGGGATAAGATGCCGAAGGCGTCGAGTTCGAGGTGCCGCTGGCGCCGAGAGGGATGGGATTTGAGGAGGGGGTGTCGCCTCTCCCCACTGGGGGTGGTGTCTGGGGAGAGGGCTGTTCCCCCTCCCCAGAAAATTTTTTGACTGTTGATATCAAAATGGTTGGTTTTCGTGCATTCTGGTGGTATTATTTTGCACACGTTTATATACAGAGACCAATAACAAAAAGCAATTGGCTGGTTGGTTTAGGGGTTCAAAATTTGTTTCATCCCCAAGCGGGGGGACATTCACCCATGTCCCCCCCTCTCCCTACACAACTGCTGGCATAGATCACCCCACCATGTGACATGACTGGCTGCAATATTTTACTGGCGTATCTAACAGTGAAAAAAAATTTTAAAATCAGTTACGGCCATGAGTTTGCTGTCTCCCTTTGTTGCAACACAGTGTACATACATATATACAACAATTTGTACACCAGTGTTATTATTACACAAACTGTCGACACAGAATCTCACCGAGATTGACCATACTCATTGTGTCAAACAACACAGGAGCTCACTGACTGACACACCAAAAATATGTAGGCAGTAACTGGTACACCACTCTCAACAACTGATTTGTGACAGAATTAGACATAGTAACAAGAGGGCCTAGCAGTGGCTAGCATAGCGCGAGATGTTGTTTAGATTACCCCTCCCGCGACCACAATGCGCGGAAAATTTGGATTAAAATTTGAAACCTAAATTAGCTATAATGCGCCAATGCACTTCCGTCACAGACAGACGGACAGATAGACGGATACTGACATCGTAGCATAAGCGCGAGATGTATATATTACATCTCGTGCTAAAAATGATGGTGTACCTACTGGTACATATAGGTACACACAAAGTCACTGCCATCTTGAAGATGCAGTGTACAATTATGCATCACTTACATTGGTGTAATACATCAATAGAAAGCTCCAGGTGGGTGCTATTTACTGAGCAGTTCCCTAAACAATTAAGATTTGTATTTATGAGAAAATCAGCTGGTAAGTCTTTGCTGCAAGCCATAGGGGTCAACGGTGATGCAGTGATGTCTGTCCAATCCACAGACCTAATAATGTAAACATGACCACACGCTGTGTGTGAACAGCCGCCAACAGAAGAATGGCTATAGACTGCCTGATGATAACACATGACATGATACCAGCAGACAGGCAGCCAAATCATGCAGTATATGAGGTCCACATGCTCGCAGAGGTATGATGGAAGGAAAGCAGAAGGAAAGGAGGAAAAGGGGACAGAGAGTGTGCAGTGCAAGCGGCAATGCCTCTACTTGGTACATGTACTTAATGTTAGTTAATCTTATGATAGCTGGCACTCAAATTAAGAACTGGAGGGGTTTGCCGAAGTAAAGTTTTACCGCCCACACTCTTCTGCTGATCACAGTTAGTTAACTCCACAAAGGGAGAAGATGCTGGAGTTCTCTCAACAGTGTTACCAATGCCATATCTCTAAAAAACATGGAAATACCTCTAAATTAATACAGCTGAACTGTCCAGCAACCAAAACACAATTCAATCTGAGATTAACTTAGACAGTGGTGTATATATACCATAAGTATGTAAAGCTATTATGCACAAACCACACTAACTATGTCAACTCCGACTCGCAAGCAGCAACTTTAGCAATGTACAGCCGTACAAAACAAGTGATCACTCATACAAAAACACATCAGTAACAACATAAATGAATATGCATAGAAGGTGGATTTAACAGATGAGCAGTGCAACGTGGCTGGCTTCCAGCCGTCGCATGTATGTGAAAAACAACAAACAAGTAGCTGCCTGAGATATTTAGAGAAAATCAGCGATGCCATTACGTCTCACGTATTCTCCTAAACAGACATACACATGCACATGCACATTCAAGTCCTCCGACAATCAGCTGCCAGGTTCATCTGGGTTAATTGATTGCATGCAGCAGTGACTGCATTACAGACTTTCCTCTCCTAATGCACCAAAAATCCCGTAAATGAATGGCAGATATAAAATATACACAAGAAATAAAACTAATGACAATATACATCCGTAATGCACTTTGTGTTTTCAAAAAGATCCACAACTTCTTGAGCAAGCATTGTTCGATTGTCACAATTTTTGTGGCATTGACTGAGTGACTTTTTTTTACATCCCACTAAACTCAAAAAGGTCATTTTGGACCTAAACAAACATGAATCTTTAAGAACTGCTCACATGCACACGTGAACGTATCATGTGCAAAACTGTCGTATACGATACAACACAGAACAGTTCTGGTTATCTTCAACTGTCACTGCATGGTCGCTGTGTACTGGAGGCAGTGGAGATTCTTGGTGGAAATATTACTTAGAAGTTACGCAATCAAAGATGATTTATAATTCCACTTCTACACAACTACGCAAAACACAGAATTGGCATCTTTTCACTCAAATGCTGCACTACTGCTGTGACAGACTCTAACTATTTGCTGTTATGTCTTAAATCTTGTTGAGACTGCTTTGTCGTTCCCTAAATCTTGCAGACGACGGATTTCAGTTCTGGGCCAAAGCTGGATCTGGATAGATAAGTAGCAATGTCCTCTAAAGGATTATATACTGCTACTCAAAAGAAAAGCACATGAAATTTTATACTGTAGCAGTTGGACTGTGTCGCACTAATACAGCACCAATATGCTGCCCACTAAAAGATAAATTGTCATCCACAGACAGTACAATATACAAGTAATACTGCTCATTTACTTTCACTACAGGCTTAGAACCATTAGGAAATTGTTACACCAATATGCAAAGCAGACAGATGGATGCCATGTTCCAATTTCTGGTTCTGTTTGGTGTACAGAAGTGACTGTTTTGTGAATGAAGAGTGCTTAAACTGTCATCAGGTGACAATTTTCATGTCAGAATTTTGTCTAGAAAAAGTACAAAACATGCATGTCAGTGCATTTAAATACTATTTGCCTAGCTTGAATCATGCTGAATTTGATAAAAATTCAGTGATTTTATCCAATTTGCAACTCGAACAGACAGTAAAAGTAACAGCAATGCTAATCTGCACACAGAATAAATCGAGACAAACTTCAACATTGGCACCCTCCACCTTGATAAACATTATTAGTCTTCTTGGCAGCTGATAGATTGCTTGCTTTAACATATTCTGGCTTATACGAGTCCAACAGTCGATTAGCATGCGTTTCAGCCAGTCACTGTCCCAAATTTTGTCACGATACACCATCTGTTGCAATGCTCCCCACACAGGATTTACATCTGGCCTATTTGGAGGCCTGTTTTCCGGTTCAATGAACTCTAGCACATGAGAGCACAGGTAAGCCACAGTGTAGCGTGAATGGTGAGCCAGTGCTCTGTCCTGCTAAAACAGGAAGTCATCATTCGATAAATGGCGAATGTCCAGCAGTAATCCTTGTTTGAGTCTGTGAAGACAGTTTCACGCATTGTTTATTTTACAATATATATAACTCTTGGTTGGTTTTACCACGTTTTGAAACAGCAACAGAAACCACAATGCTTTGAAAGAAGTGTTTACGTCCCTTCAGGAGATGGTCAGTAAACATTTTGTAAAGATTTATGCAAACCAGACAAAGAATATTTAAATGCACGGACATGTAAATTTTGAATTTTTTCTAGACAAAATTTGGAAACTTTTGACCTGCTACACACCCTTCTCCTCTCAAAAAAGTCCCGTTTTTCTTGGACCACCCTGTATATATCACCTCTTAGTGTAGGCTAATGAATAATATCAGTACTATAAGAATTGTGACAGGCAATAATTCTGACACTGCTATTAGTATTAAATTATCTATGATACTATTTAAATTGATTGAGCAAGGTTTAACGTCCCACCAAAAACATTATAGGTCATATCGGGGACAGGTTTTATGGGTCAAAAGATCCAACCAACATTGTCAAAGCACTGAAGGAAGAGAAGTCCTAAGGACCAGGCTTCAATTCCATTAGGTCCACCCCACTGTGCTGACAATAACACAAAATATATGCAGTATGAAAAACAAAGGCACAAAATACTTACAGATAAACACAAATAAATCTAGGCTATGCACAGTGAAATGCACCCACTGTGACAAAACCCAATCCAGAGAACTGTAAGAACTGCTCATCTAAGTATGCTTATGATTGTGCACCAATGTCGTATACAATACAACACAGAACAGTTCTGATAATCTCCCCTCTTACCTCCAGACAAACACTATTTAAAACTATCATTAATAAGTCTGCAGTAGTGCTACCAACACTGCCATGGTATATGTACTTAATTATAAGTATTATAACATCTTATGTTAGCTGGCACTCAAATTAAGAACCAGAGGGTTTTGCTGAAGTAAAGTTTTACCGCCCACACTCTTGTGCCATATGACGTTAAAAACTGGTAGTAAAAACATGCACTTGACTTTCATTAATTGCCAGTTTAGTCAGTTATGAAAAAGTTATGCAAACCGTTATGAACATTTCGTTGATGATGTTGACATCGGATCTCATTAGAGGACAATCTTTGTGCTCCAATAATATCAGTTTAAATTCATAAATTTGATGTTTCAATGATCGGACTTCATTCTGCAGTCAATATCAACATGCAAATGCTGCATCAATAAACTACAGTAATCACTGCAGACAGCAATGTGCCACTATGATTTCTGAAAGTGATGTTCACAACATAACATACATTTATTAAACAAGACCTGCACACAATAGTTGTGTTGCTGCCATCAAACTTTCGATGGTCAAAGTTGAACGGTACTAAACACGACTTTGGGATTGGGCACTTCTGTTAGTGTTCCATGGTGACCACAGGTCTAGGTGGAACACTGTCAAGTTATTAGCTCAAACAGTTACCCCAAGCAGCTCCTATTAAGTTGCTTTCACTACATGAAATGGATAAAAACTGACATTAAGTCACGTAACATGATACAATAAACTGAGAAAAAAACTAACTGCTGGACATTATGCACTAATTCTTAGTCCTCTTTGGTGTATTGGTTGTTTATTCAACAGTGGCACAAATCATATTCATTAATATCTGTCTAGAAAGATCTGAAATAAATAACAAAGAATTGAGAAGGTAGGAAATTTCTGCTATCTGGGAAGCATTTCACTGACATGGTAGAAGTGAGAAAGATATAACTAGAAGAGTTTGAAAGGCCAATTCTACAGGGTGGCTTAAAATAAATTACCTCACCAGACAATATGCAATATCTCCGCAACCAGTGGTATGATTTTAAAAACTCTTGAAGCTGTTTAATCCCGACACTTCTGTGAATCTAACGCTATACAATGTATCCACTGCACTTTAATTATACCGTGTAAAACAATAAATATATCAAAATTACTATATTCATCATAGTGCTGGTACTGAAATTGGTGCCAATGACATCATAATTATTCTTGTGTTACCAAAAAAATTGCCCTGTTAAAAATTGTAGTTTTCATAGTAATTGTTTTACACTGTAGTGTGGTTGTATAATTAAGGTGCAGTGAATACACTGTATAGTGGAGATATTGCATATCGTCTGGTGGGGTATTTTATTTTGAGCCACCCTGTATATTTGGAAGAAAAAAATTGCTCGGAATTAAAACAGTGGTTGACTGACAGCGAGAGCAGCCAGCCAACTTGCACCAAGGTCGGTTTCTGAACTGACACGGAACAGATTCAAAAGCAAATCCAGCAACAGGCTAAACCACATTTACCTGAAAAATAGCCATTTAAACACTGCGCAATGCTTTCTTCCGCAATGGACTGATCTTGACCAAAATTTCAGGATTGGTAGATGGGTGTAAGGGTTGTTTGCCTCATTTAGCTTTTTGCGATCCCTCAAGGGATGCCATGGCGACCAATTATAGTCAAAAAATTGGCTTTTTTTCCTGGACCAATCCCATTTGTTGCGCTGCCATCCTGAAATGGATTGCTATATCGCAATTCCGATTTCAAAAGATTAAATAGAATGAATTTCTCTATATTGTGCACAATTCTGGTGACATTCGGTCCAGAAACCCCAGAGTTTACGCTGTTAACAATAGCACCTTTTGCGGAAATATGGCAAAAATCGGCATATCACATTAAATATCTCAGAATGTCCTGGACCTATCTTGACCTACTTTACAGGTTTGGTAAGCGTACTGGTGGGGATGATTATCCCGATATTTGTTTGGCAGTCGCCCAAGGGTCATTGCTATGGCAACCAGTTAAATTTGGGAGATATTCGCAGACATCGCCAGTTACTCTTTGCTTTGGCATTCAACAATGGATTGGCCGATCGTACAGCTGCTTTCAAAATATTAAATGGCAATAAACCTACTACATCGTGTACAAATTCGGTGAATGTCTGTCTAATAATATTGGAGTTTATGCTGTTAAAATGCGCAATTCTTGCAGCGATTCGGCCGCAATTTGACGACAATCTGCATTTGTCACCTTGGCGTTCCGAAATAGATTGGAAGATCGCAGTTTTGATTTCAGCAGAGTAAACGGCAATCATTTCTATACATCTTGTAAAAATTTGGTGAGATTCGGTTCAGTAATTCCGGAGTGTAAGACATAAGAAGTTGTACAGTCGGCGGCAAAAATTTTTCTGGGGTGACTTCAGGTACGTTCAGCAAGGGACGGAGCTGCTAGGCAAGGCGGTGATCAGTAAGTGTGTTTCATTAGTATTCGCTATGGGTGACACTTCAGCATCGAGCGGGCTATACGCTAAGCTTTGCCACACATTTCTAGTGTTAGCACCCATCCAGTATTGTGATAACTGCAAGTTGATCGATGCAATACTTTAGAGATTCTGCATCATATTTCAGACAATTTCAAACAGTACAGACTGACAGTAGTTAGCAAACAGTTTTACAATAACTCACAAAAAAATTTCCACCTTATAAATATGGAGGAATAAAGAAATGACACATTTATAAGTACAACTGTACTTTCCTATAACAAACACTTATTTACCTCAAGAGCAACATTGACTTTTTGCAACTCCGCAACTTTTTGTTCGAGGTTGGCAACAAAATTTTTCTTCTTCTGACGACATCTTAGTGCAGCCGCTCTAAAGGTAAATATACACAAATGTAATTTATTTCAAACAATCAAACAAATCTGTATGTACATTTGTTACTTCTTCCTATCCTACGACAGTCATTATAATTTTTAAAATTATTCTCCTTATTATTATAATGCCATAATATGAAAGCATTTTATTGATTAATGTTCTGCCAATAACATTCCAACAACCAAATCAGACCGACAACCTTGTCTGAGATAATCAAGCTGCTATCATCACTACCTGCCAAATGCAGCTCACTCAATCTGATTCATACATGGCTGCTTGAATGCATATCAGCTACTATCTCACCAATTTTATCTCACCTGTGCAACCTCTCATTCCAACATGGCACTTTTCCCAAACCAGCTAAAACAGGCTCAAGTCACACAGCATCTCAAAAAGTCCACATTGAACCAGACACAGCTAACTCATATAGACCAATCTCCAACTTATCATTTGTCTTCAAAATCGTGGAATGTCTCGTTGCCAAGTGCTTCACTGGTCATCGCAATATGTACACTCTGTTTCCAGTCCAACAATCTGCATACCGACCTTTCCATTCTACTGAGATAAGACATAATGATGTGGTCTGTGCTGTCAATGACTGCCATGTCTCTCAGCTTGTACTGTTAGATCTTAATGCAGCGTTTGACACGCTGGACCACCATATCGTACTGTCTGCTCGCTTCGGCACTAGTGCATGGCACTGCATTCAACTGGTTTCATTTCTATCTCAGTGAGCAGACTCAGTAATGGTCATACCACACACTGCCTTCCCATTATACACGGCGATTCATAATTACGGGAACCCTTGTTTTTTATTGTATAGCTTTTGAAGAAAAAGACTTAGTGATAAATTTAGCACATACGTCTAGTAGTCAATACTGTTCATTAGCAAAACACATTACTGACGCAATGTATGTTTAAAGTGTCCGCCTTTAGCTTTAATGCATGCACGAAGACGTGTACGCCACTGTCTGACAGCTTTATCAATAATGCACTGATCCATTTTGTCCCAAGCTGTCAGGATACGTGCACGCAGTTCGTCAATGTCCTTGATCCGCTTCTTGTAGACCTTCTCCTGCATTACCGGCCACACTTTTTAGTCGACCGGATTTACATCCGGGCCCTAGGAGGAATGAAAACTGGGGTCTCAATTTTAAGCAGCTCAACTGTCTCACGAGCACTATGACATGACATCACGTTACCGGATATTGCGCGGCAACGTAACGTAATGTAACGTGGATAAATTCAGCACTGTTTCACAGCATTACCTCAGGCTTAACCATGCCAAGTTTTAGCCAGAAATGTGGCCAAGCAACAAACATATTCCACGTTTCATACGGGTTCCGGTAATTATGAATCACCGTGTATATGCAGCGTAATCCAGTTGGACCTGTTGGTTTCATCGAATACACCGAAGACCTCACATCCGTGTCCAATAAGCACACAGTCAATTCACACATGTGTGCTAATGACACAACTCTATGACAGCAGCACTGTCGAAAGGACTTTGCGTTATTGCTTCTGTGTTACTAACTACTGCAATAAAGTAACCATATCAAATACACAAAATAACAATCAGCATGAGTACCTGTTGTTTTCAAGGAAATGTCTCCGTCGACTATCTGCCTCTTTATGCAACGGATTACTGCTAGAATGAGACTGTCTGCATATCCAACAAATAAACAGAACTGCAAACAATATAATAATTAGGTCGCATCGCTTGGTCTGCTGTTACTGAACATTTTTCATGTATGATTTTTGTCTGTCGGTCGGTCAGTCTATCCAGTGAAATGTGGAAATATGGCTGACTGGATCTGAATGCCATTTGGTGGTGGGTCAGGTGGATCCAAGGATGTACAATGTAGTCCGGAACAATTCTGGTGGTGGATATGGGGCGGCCCATCGTAACCAATGAAGAATTTAAGAAGTTGCCCTGCGAGAATGTGTGAAGTGGTGAGCCGGGTCGGGCCAAGCAACTGTGTTAAAGTTAGAAGGGGCATCACACGATGGGCAAGGAGCAGTGTGGGGTTTTGATGCCCATTAGTTATTATGCAGTGTTACAATGGGTTTGTGGTGGAGAAACATATTTGATTTGTGTAAGAAAAGTTGATAAAATTTCTGTTCGGACAATACATCAGTGGATTTATGTCTCAAAGCTCAAAGCATCATGTATTAGCTGGGAGTGCTCACTGGCGCCACCTGGCAAATAGGATTGAATGACTGGTGGACAGTACAAAAATGGCTGAATGGGTTGAGATGCTGTTTGGTGGACCTAGTTGTTTGAATGAAAGGCTAAATATGTCCCACTCGCTGTGTACTGTTTTGTACTTCTCTCAAAAAACCATACATATTCCCGTACAACATTCTGATGATGCAGCCTCTTCTGAAATTACCTTGGGATTTCTTGTCAATGCTGCGATAGAGCGTTATGTTACAACAGAAAACGTACATGTAGCATGTTTGCAATGTTGCCTAAGCATATTTAGCACACAACTAAAATATCCCTATATTATATGAAATCTAACAAACTTGAACATTACCACAGCCGATCAGCAAATGAACAACATCTAATCGATGCAGTCTGTATGTGATCAGTTATCATACTAGGACACAACCAGTTCACGTCAGATACTTACAGGTGAGTTGACGTATCAGCAGCCTGCAGCTGTACATGCAACTGTTCAACATGTGAACTGGGAATACCGACAGTATTCTGTGCCAGTGACAACCACGGTTGCTTCACAGGTGCTTGGCCATCGCAAGTATTTTTAGCTTTCAGCCATGTTCGAGTGTATGGTGTTCGCTGCACTGCTGCTTTTAGTTTCTACACATTGTCGACAGAAACATACTGTATACTCTTTACGAAAACAACAGTGTTCCAAAACACAAGAACTATTTACCAAACAACTTATTATAAACCAGCTACAGTGTAGCAACATCGGCTGAAACTGCCATGATATCTGATCAAAAAATGTTGCTTTTCTAAGAAATTCTTAACTTATTCTCAAGGCAGCAGGCAGTGCACTTCAAAGTTACCAGTGAGGTGAAGTAAAGTGAAAAAGTAGTGTGTAAATGGAGAAATAGAAGGGTGGGTTAGATGGCAAACAGGAGCAGAAGGAAGCTGAGAAGGGGTCCTACCATGCTGGAGGAAGCCTCCTTTCTATAGTTAAAGATGAACAAATGGTGTCCACAACACGGACTGTAGTACCTTATCAACAACAGTTCCTTAGACCCGAATGTCTGTTAGTCTACTTTCAGGAAAATCCAGAGCACAGATGAATAAAATAAAAATCATTCCCAAATCCTAATGACTTATCATATTGTACAAAAGGCTACTCAACAATGTTCTCCATAGAAAATGCTATGGGTAATCATAGTTGCAGGACAGCAACTGGACATCTGACAGCGGTGAAGCCTGGATCAAGAGTCACTATGTCAACTGTCTACTACACGCAGACAGCACCTACAATTCCAATCACAAGTAGCTAATCACACAAATGCAAGCAACATTGCTCACACTTACCTCACGAGTTGAAGCAGCAATACCGAGCGCAGTGAGCCCACTTTCCTGCAAGTCAAACGCAGTTCCAGACTGACTATTACTGCCTGTCACTGGTTCGGCAGGTAAACCGAGTGATGCTTGGTGATGCAGCGGCACTGAAGGCTGACTCGACACCATACCAGTCATCAACTTCATCGGCAATGCCGATACAGTACTAGTTGTCGGGCTCTGTGATACAACGGTTCCCAGTTCGGTAGAAGTCAGCGACGGCAGTATGACAATGGACGGCATGCTGCATGCTACAGCCACTGTCTCACCGGTGGGCAGTTTCAGCATTATTTGTGCTGGCATATTTTCAGTGTTCAGGCTTGAACAATCCACCAAACTGCATTCACAGTTAAAATGCACAAATTTCACTGTAACGTAATTCAAACTATGATCGAAAACAAGAAACACGCCACAAGGCAAGTGTTCCTTTACTGGAACCTAAATCAAAACGACTAATATAACTTTACAAATATCCCTGAAAATAAACAAGAAGCATTTGAAAAATGTTGGGCCCATTCCACGCCGCAGGTGTCGCTACTGTCGCATCGCACACCGCCTGCGCATCGATGTCTACAACGACGACAACGACAATGACAACGCGTGACAGAGGGGACCGCTATGGCCCCATGGAAAGGGCCCAATAAAAATGCATTACCTTGTGGTGTCAGATTTGAACACTGGCAGTTCAGGAGAGGTGGTCAAGTCAGCTGCTAGTGCAGATGGGCCGGTCTGCTCAAATGTTGCTTCTGCAGCACTAGCATTGCAGGATATCAAGACATCAGAAGGGTGAATGTGATTGAAGGCAGCTGCAGCAGCATCATTGCTCACACCGATCCCATCAACAGAACTGACCACACTGGGCACAGAGTTGTCGTGTGAATCAATATATGTTGCTGGCGACGACACATCAACCGTGACATCACTACCCTCCACTGACTCCTGGATAAATACAGTACATAATTTTGACTCTAAGTATGCCTTGCATTACATGTTCAATGTTTTCATCCCAGTACTGACTGTCAATACTGATGATAATGTGTGTAAACTAATGCTAACCAGAGACGTTACAACAGATACAAAATAACTACATACTGGTTTCATATCAAAACCTTTTATTAGTAATCAAAAGCACAGAAGAAAATATGAGATTGTATAATTGAAAAAAAAACTGTTGATAAATGTACATATAAAGCACCGGTAAAAGCTACAAACACAAATTTTGTTTTCAATACAGATTTTTTCCACACATCACTGTAGTTAGCATTACATGCAAGTAAAACTATTTCTAGGCAAAAAAACTGTATACAAACAAAACTTACTTCTAAAACACTGTATGGTATGGTAGTAGTTGGTGACAAAAAGACCTGTGCAGCAGACAAATTTATCATTGCACAAAAATCATCATCATTAACAAAACCTATCATTGACGATGCACATGCTAACAGCATAAATATGCAGTTAAAACTGATGACGAAATTTCTAGCGGAGTTGCTCATACCATATATACAGACTATATACAGACGCTGCTAAGATTCGGACCTTTTGTGTTCAACTGTTGTGCACATCAGAAATGTATGTATGTACGTACGTACTAGTTTGTAACATATCCAATACAAGACTCAAACACATGCAAACACTTAAAAACCACTTAGTGACTCAAACCCACAGCATACAGTAACAATAATTGTATATCACTATCTGCAAAGATACTGAAAGTCCAGATCAGAATCATCCTCCAAAATTAATTTACTGTCACTTGTACTAAAATGTAGTTTCCTAAAATCTCATAATGCACCCCACAACAGGAAGTGTTTGATTGACTGATTAATGTCCAACAAAATAGATCTTTTTGGAAACGCTCTTCCCAGCCAATCTTCTGGCTAGTACCGACCGACAACAATAAGTAAGCAACAAGGCTATGAAGTCAATGATAGATTGTGCATTTCTGCCCATAAGTCAGCATGATTACTCAAATAAATGTGAAATATGTAATAATAATATAACATAAACAATAAGTATTAAGACAATAATAGCATTCAAGTACAAGAAGCCCAGCTATCAGCAGAAGAACCGTGTCACGAACTGTATTAGCTGAAATGTTATCCACCGCTGTTTAACCATGCAAAAATTGCAATCAAGAAGGCTTGCAGTAGGCAACGGACTTCGAAGGTCACTCAATGTCATCGTGCAACATTATTTCTATGATGGTACATATAGTCATTTTGACAGAACTCGTGACTTGTGATAGGCATACAGACACAACCGAACAGACAGATGGAAACAGGGTCAAAGCATATACAGTGCTAGCATGACATTGTGCACAAAATGACTGCAACAGAACATGCAAACATGCAATGACTATAGCAAATGTGCAGCCTTTTACTGGGAATGAGCAAGACACAAGTTGTCACCAGCACATACTTCATTCTGCTGCTGTTCAGTTGCTTTAAAGTCCTTATCAAAAGGACCGATTTCCTGAAAAAGTCCTATTTCATCACAGCTTCTAAGGAACCTGGTCGGAGTTGGAGTCTGGTCAACTACAAATGCAATGCAGCATGGCTTTCATAGAAGAGAAAACAACGCACAACTATATAGTTGTATATTACAAACACAACTGTTTTGGAGCCACTAAACAGTCAACCAAACTTGCACTAACCAACACCACCATAAACAACGGGCATATTTTGTAAGAGCAGTTTTACTGCCAGCATGCCATCAGATCTATTTAAATTTTATAGCTGCAGTTCATGTCATATATACCGTGTCAAAAAACGACATCCATATTTTCTTTTTTTGAAAACATCAAGATGCTTTGATATTTTTTTACACAGAATTAGGGATGTTAATCAATAATTGATTTTTCGATTATCGAATTCTTTTATCGTTCTCATTTTCGTTTTCCAAAAATTGATTATCGTTACTGAAATTGCACTAGGCAACGACGACCAGTTAGCAAGACGCTATGCCTAGCCATTTCAATACAAGACTGATTGTGACTGGCGGATGGACGGACTACGATGCATATACTGTGCAATTCATGCCATAAGTTTGCTTAAAATGATAAATTGACATTAATTACATGAATTTGTGCTTTGGAATGGGTGCCGCAAACAGCACAGTATAGTTAAGATGGCGTTGTCACGTTATTTCTAAAATCCGACTGGAACCCAAAGTCTTGCACGGCATTGCGATTATTGCACACGCGACGGTACCGGTACTGGTGGAAATAAATTAAGAAAGTTAAAGTCCGAAATGTCTTTGTTCTTTCATTGCAATATAATGATATGATACGGACTTACAACGTACGTTCGTCGACAATGGAACCGGGTGCGACGAAACGTAAAACAGCAAACAACAACGCAATCACGTGATCAGTCGTAAGCGGTGACCGCGAGCTTGTTGTTTGTAAACAAAAAAAGTTTCTTTCACTTTTTTGAGTTTTAAATCACTTTAAAAACAGATGTATAACGGAATATTAACAAGTTTATACAGAGCCTTTGTCTTCAGCACATATGTGGATTCGCTCTGCACAGCAAGTTGTACGCATTCGTTTTTATTGCTTACCGGTACTTGCGTGCAATGTGGTAGTGATGCACGCTTGAGATCATTGTATTTAAAATTCGATAATCGAATAAAAATCGATTTTTCGTTTCGATGATCGAATATAAAAAAATTTGAGTTTAACATCCCTACACAGAATCCTTCAAAAAATTCATGTAAGTGATTGTGAATCTATCCATAACACCTGAAAAATGTCACTGCTGTATCTTCCGGATGCTAAAAACTCACACATTTGATTAAAGATGCATTGCTTTCCTCACAAAGTGGATGGTTCTGATTAAAACAGGTCTGCTAGTAATAAAAAATATAACTAAAGCAAAGATATCTAATGTAACATAACGTAACTTACAATTTCTTTCATTTATAAGCTACGGCTACAAAATGTACATGCAAATGTTGCCATAATGTACATTTTTGTTATTATAAACATACTTGACATAATATCAATCTGCAAAATCATAAATATCAACTATATATAATATACATGTATCACATAAATTATTTTATACACATAAACATAGTAAGATTAAATTCAGAAGAACACAGCTCTAATACCATTTTGTAACACTGGCAGAAGGTGCTGAACATAGTGGTTAGAATCATAATGAGCATTCAGTCTGTCTTCACTTGAAAAACTCTGTAAAAATAAAATATTTCAGACTTGAAATACTTGACTGCAATTATCAATACAAAGAGACCGCATGACATACTTGTCAGTATAAATCTTGCAACTAAGAAACATCCCATTTGAAAAAGCTTGCAATCGACAAATGACCTTCAACTATGAGCAAGGTCATGGCAATTGCTGCTATATAAGCTGTATATCACTTCTTGTTTGCAGGCATGGTGGGTAAAACATCCAGACAGTTTTATCTTGAGTAACTGAGTAAAACCTGGGTAAAACTGGGTAAAAGTTAAAACACTGGGTAAAATCTCAGATGGCCCAGAGTAAGTTACACAGTATTTCAGTCTGGCGTGCTTAATGACTAATTACTGAGAATGATATTATTCTGTTCTATAATTACAAGCATGTATAGAAATATACAGTGCAAAAGTCACTGCGTTTTCCAGCATAAAACCATAAAATCTTTGTCAGTTTGACAGCAAGATATAAGGGTTAAGTAAAGTCAGTGATGTTAACAATACCAAGTGTCACACAGCCAAGGCCAAGGCCACACCATGACCATTCTATAACATTTCTATTCATGACATTTGATAGCACTACAAATAAGAAGTCATCACCATCTCTAATGTTCACCAGCATATCATCATCAGGTCTGTCACAGTGCTCTTAAGAAACTGTTGCACATAATTATCAGAATAAGTTCAACATGTCTAGGTACTGGTTTTAACTGAGTCCAAACAAGTTTTCTTCTTCGGCACAAAAGTATCAATATACTGCTGTAGTGCTGTCTTCAGCAAATATATCATAACATTTTGCACACAACTACAAATAACTAAATTAAAACAAAAACATACAATGTAACATATAAACTGATAATTGGTTAAAACTTAAAAGTAGTTTAAAAATGTAAAAAAAAACAGATTCAATAGTTACCTGACCACAGCCTGCTTCAAGGCAGGAAAATGGTTTTAAATGGTCATCCATTGGTCATAACAATCTCATGACTAATTTAACAATGAGTTAGTGATAAGATCTCTCCAAATGACACCAGTTTTATGAACTGTTCTGCTAACATGCATACAGAGACATAGATCACAAAAAAAATTATAATGGCATTAAAAATCTCAAACTTGTAAACAAATATGAAATCTTTCACAAGTTGTCTCTATCAGTCACTTACTGATAAAGTATATTTTGGCAACTGCTTATAAACAGCTGCAAAAAATTCGTGAACTAAACGACGTTTGCACATGACTGCGTGAGTGCCCTCAGTTACGTCAATGCCCGGTAAATCGAATGGGGTTCTGGGTCGGCCAAAATTGTGGACTAAAATCAGGTACTGGATCCGATCCGTTTTTTCGTGGACCGTTTGAACTCTAAACATCTCGTCTCGGCCATTGACATCTCGTGCCCATCCCTGCTTGTGGTGCTGCAATTGCTGTGTGTGCTTGAGGACAGTGAGATAGAAAGGCTGCCACAGTAAGCGCCTGGACCAGTGTGTAATCTGACACCTGCTGTGTGGAAGGACAGACGGTCAGTCAGTCGGTCGGCATGATAAGATCGAAGGTATGGGGGTAAGAAGGGTTTGCACTCGCTGTCTCACGCTCATATCAGATAGACACACAGATAGAAACACAAACAAAGAGAGACAGAGCTGGAGAAATGTTCACAGCTGCTAACTATTGCGGCAGCCAGTGGGAATGCAAACAGATGACGACTGTTACCATTTGGCAGATTTCATATCAGGATATCGTTGTGAACAATCAATATCTGGATATCGATTAACAAGCGTAATATAGAACAATGGTGCCCGTCACCATGCTTGACTGGTGATGCCACCAGTTCACAGAACTTCTAACATGGCAGCCTGTGGCTGGTACTTGTTCGTATTAGTGAGTAACACGTTATATGGCATTGGCATTGCTATATCGTACCATATCATATCGTATTGCGTGTTTTGTTCAATATCATTTTGTATTGATCATCTGCCAGAATAGCCGTATCATGCCAACACTACACCAGTGCACATTTTACTGTTTTGAAGTTTCATTAAATCATAATGTGTGTTTTAGATGCACATATAGACAGTTAACTTCATACAGCATCATCACACTGTCTGTGTGCCGTGCAGTCGGGCTGTACCGTTGTCATGCCAAATGTCGCATTGCTAAATAACTCGCAGTACAAGATTTGCGCGACACATGGGAATTATTAAACCTAACTTTAACCCTACAACTAACCCTGACCCTAACCCTAAAATAAAACCCTAACCTTAAATCTAACCGTAACCGAAAAAGTAAATATTAAATAAATAAACAGTGGCGCACGAGACTTTGCGAGATCGCGCACGCGCAATGGCGCAGATGAGTTATTTGACACTACACCGTCTTAGCAGTTAATTAGCTCTCGGTGGTTGTAGTCATCAAGACTAGATCGTTGGGCGGCCGGCTTTTAATGAGACCCTTAGTGAGGCTCCCTGCTGGTACTGTTGAATCGGTACCGCTCTACAAAACACGGGCGCTATTCTACAGTAGATCGGACGTGGTCCAGGATCAGTACCAAGATCTATTCTAACTCCAGTGGGCAATGATTTGGCTAGACAGTTGCGTGATACGAGGAAATAGAATATTCGAAGACACGTTTATATCAAAGCATTCAAATATATTATAAAAGCCGCCGTTATGTATTATTCGTATACCACAAAGTTAAACGAGCCTGTTCTTATCTATATTTACAGCGTTTAACTACACCAAGTTATTTATTTACATGCATAAATACAAAATGTAAATACAAAACAAAACATCACAAATATGAATAAATATTCTATAGAAAACGGGTAGGGGTGAAATTCGGAACGGAACGAAACTCAACTCAACACAAGTTACACAACTCAACAGGAAATCAGGAGCCAGGACTGGTGTCATGTCAAGTCCGTGTCGTGCACGGTTATGAGCAAAGCATTGTTATACCATGCATTGTGACCTGCTATCTGGCTCAGAAGCCACGACCAGTGTTTGGTAAGTGATATGTCAAGTAAATTTACATGGGAAGTCTGCAGCAAAATTCAGCCATTTTTTGAGTTGGATGAAAGTTATCGAACTCGTGGGCACTCCTACAAACTAAAGAAAAGTCGTTTCAACACTGATTTACGTCAGCACTTTTTCTTTGAGAGGATTGTTAATATTTGGAATGCCTTGGACGATGATTTAGTATGTGCCAGTTCATTGGATGTCTTCAAAAATGGTCTGCATCTACTATGGAAGAATGACAGATTGCCAATGGGTCTCTTATAGTCTACCGACTTATGATCCTCAGAGGCTAAGCCGGTCCCCCTGGTGAGGCCTCAACCTGGTGAGCTAATTCACACTTCACCAATCTGGGTGTTCCAGATGCAGTGTATAGTCTAACACTCCACCGGCCACACTGGCCTATAGCTGTTAGCACCATAAAATTTGGCTTTGGCACCTTGCTAAATTTGGGGCTACTTTTTTTAAACATTGGTGCCGACTTGATACTTGAACAATTTCTCGTGTATAATGTGCCAAAATAGCCCGCCAGTTCAAAAAGCACCATTCTAACAGCGTGGATTAGAACAACGTAAATTACTTCATCCCCACCGAGTACCGACGCCGGTGAGAATGAAGTAATTTACAGTACTGTTTACGTCGAGTCGACGTTGGCTCGGCTAATGCCCAACGTCGCCGTTGACTTCGTTTAGGCATCGGCCGGTGTAGAATTAACCACAACCCTCCAGATGTTGAAGGCGGTTCGTCTCGAGGCCCAGCAACAACTAGACCATAATCTTAAACAGGCGCATCTCCTATTCTTTCCTTCTCTAATCTGGACTTAAATCGTCGAGGACAGTACTTTCAGATATTGTGTTCACTCACATCGTCTGGATCTGGCAGTTATTCCTGCAGTTAATTTACTGATAAGTACTAACCAGTAGCTGTTTACTTAGAACATAGGAGCATGCGACTGCAAAGCTGCCAAGTGCCATGGGTAGAGTTTCTCTAACAGCCGCATACCTAAAACTTTTACTTTTTCAACTTTCAATGCCTACTCGTGCACAACACAACTGAACTCGACTCAACAGGAAATCACGGACGCACGTGTCAAGCATCTCTAAGTCCTATCAGTATTAGGCCTATCCAACTAAATTATCTAACAGTAGTAAACTAAACTGCTCAACCAAGATATTGTACAGTATGAAGAAACTCACACAAAATCTGTTGCATATGCAACTACAGTTCGTATACCACTGTACAATGAACATTGACTTATTAATCCACAGGATATACGGCACTACTGTATGTGCAAACAGCGCAATGCATGCCTGACTGCAACAAAGTCACAGAATCACGATTACTGTGAATAACGTGAATTCGCGTCACGGCTGTGATTATTGGTAAACTGTGCACAATGTCAGCATTATGGATGTGCCTAAAATGTTGCAGCATTGTCCCGTTTTTAAAGGTCTTGACCACTGATCAGTTTACTACCAGTCCACCTGACATGATTTTTGTCTGAATTTTTGGCCATTTGACAAACTTTACTTATTTTCATTTCATTTTCATTGTGTTCAAAGTCAATACTTGGCTGCACCATAAATGCAGTGTGGTAAAAGTAGTATAAACCATGCATGCAAGCTGTAAAAATTTGATTTGTTATTTATGCATATTCAATGTGCAACTGCATGTTCACTTGAAAAAGTGAACTTTAAAGTTTAAACTGCTGTATCTGAGGGACTATGCCGATTATTTCAATAAAATTCGCAGGATATGTTGTGTGAATACTTACATAAAAGGTCTGAAAGTTTGGCTCAAATCCATACTACCATGACTGAAATACAGCATTTTTTCTAGTGGATTGTTTTTTATTGGTGCACCCTGTAGAGTGATTCTGTGGATTTTTAAAGGTGATTTTCTTGCAGCCCTATAGCATACCTAAATATTCAGTATTAAAAACCAGTTTCAACAAAATCTACAGCCTGCTATACACACATTGTACTTTTTCGATAACCTAATGCATGTTATTAAAACAAATATGCTCATAAATATCAGACACTACACATCCAAACATCACCAAATTTTCAGTGCTTGGCCGTGCTGGATACATCTCCGGCAGCATTACAATATGCTGTGTCCTTCCACTTTTGTGTATGATGTAATGTTTTCCATAATTAATAATTATGGTGGATATAGGCTTAGTGATTTCACAGCATAATGAGAGGTATACCAAAACTGACTCACCAGGAGCAGCACCATACCAATGGTGGAGTCTAATGTTTATGTATAATTCACTATTAATAAATAATTTATGTTTTTCCAGCAAAAATCTGCTAGGAAATTTAAGACCATCATGCCTAGTTGCCATCAGCAAGGTAGCTTCCCCAAGATGACTTCAATCAGTCAGTCAGTCATTCGTACTTTTTACCAGTAATATTTATTTATGCGACTGTCTCCGAGCTCTACTCATCACACTGTATTATACAAAATACTATACAGTCTTATTTCACATAAAGCACATATTGCTCCACTAGGAGACCAGGACAGTTTCGGATATTTGAATGAATATGCAGTCTTGGCCTTGCAATAACGTGATACTGACAGCCCCAGGAAAATATGCGATAGTCCACTAATGATTATAACTACAATGAAACTGACTTAAATCAAAATCAGAATCTATCAACAAGCTCAAGAATTCGTTCTTGTTCTTGCGTTTGTGAGTCACGATTTTTTGCATCACCAATGCTGCCAGCATACTCTGCAACAACCACACCAAACAATTAGCAACACACATGCAATAATCCATGACCAAAATATGATATTTAACCTGATTTTAATATTCTACAAATACTTCTATTTTATCACAACTAGCAACAGTGTCAACTTATTGAATGACAGTTATTTTCAGCTTCCTTAACATCCACTGGTTAGTATTACAGAAAACTATAAGAACATTTCCATTTGCAATCCAACTATTACTACGAAATTAGCATGCATGTCGTTCATACATGTGAAAGGTCTGCTTAATCATGGATGTGGCAACACAATAAAGAAAAATGCTGTAAAGAGCTGAAGACAGAGAGAGATATGTCATAATTCTCTTCAGACATCATTAATGTTTTAGCATGTAGGCAACTGTCACTACTTCTCTCTATATGTTAATAGAAGCTGTATCACTCTACGAGTTGTAAGGAACTTTTGGAGAACAATGTGTCTCACCTCTCATTATGCTTTTGATAGCTTTGATTGAGCCGCCACGAATACTTAGAATCTGTGTCACCCGCTGGCGAATCTGTCACACATATAATGTTCAACAGTACTGTCACTGCTGGATTTTTGCACATGCAATATGCATATCATGCTTCTGCTACATCATGAAATCCATTTGTCTGTCTGTACTGTTGGTAGGTATGGGTGATATAGGTCAGTTGTCATGAATGTCAGTCACCCAGCCAACAGGGTCCAGCAGCACTGAAGGAAACAACGAGCACCGATGCTGACCATCATCTTTATCCTTTCTTTAAACACCACCAGACTCCTCAAAAAGGTGATATTTATCCCTTTATGCCAAGTCTCCAATGCCAATACTCTATTTCTAATCTACCCCCAGTAGGGGAGTGGAGTACTGTGAGATGTATGTGGGTTTGTCTGTCTACGGGTCTGTCTGCAAGCATGTCTCACAAGCCACACTTCCAAACTTCACAACTGTTCTGTGCATGTTGCCTGTGGCTCAGTTCTCCTTGGCAGCACTGTGATATGTTATGCAGTAGTCCTCGACGGGGGTTAAAATAATCCACTGTGACTGTCCGACCCCATACCACTGCCCAACCACTTTCACCCCTGCCACCGCCCTGACCCCATGACAGCAGTGCCCGCACCGCCGCCATGCTGTAGGTAGACCTGTAGTTCGTTTGCTGCTGTAACTGTGCCAGGTGACATCTGATGCGATGAGAAGAGGTCATGAAAACAATCGTCTGGTGCGGCTGCTGACAAATCAAGGCAGGCTGCTTTATGACTGAGAACAGGGGGGGGGTGCACCTGCTGTGAGATGAAACTTAGGTCTGATATCAGACTACAGGCCAGTAAAAGCCACGACACACAGGGAGCCAGCTCACTACAGTTCTCGCTGTAGCAGTGGATCATTTGTAAATTGCTCCACGGCTCACCCCAGCCCCACGGTTTGCCCAATCACTTTTGCACCCGACACTGCATGTCACCCGTAAGTGTGGTATCTGCCCCTGTGGGGACCTCAAGGTCCCGTGGAGTCCCTGTCTGCCCGAAACCGTGCAGAGCTCTATTATGTGGGAGTTCTGGTGGCACTAATCTCTGCATACAATGGTCTGCAAGTCACACTATTATCTATTTCCAGTTTTGCAGATAATGAAATGATTTCATATTATAAGACCCAATGGTGGCATGTCACTACTACAGAAGCATCACTGCAGCATCATCATGTGTGGTACTGGTTGTGTCCTGTCACACATGATGGTGGCTATTTGCATGGCATGTCAGGTGCTGGGGGAGGGGGTACTGCAATGCACCACTGCCATGACGTCAATCAAAACAACAGAATTTTTACATCTATGTAATCCAACCAACTGTAGGATAACTATTAAAAACACGATAATTTTGTGCACCAACATCAGACATTTAAAATTTGAATGATATAAATTTCACCAGTAACGTTTACAGCCATATACGCAAGTCTTGTAATTCAAATGCAGCATAACAACATTCTGCAATAGGATGAACTGATTAATCAGCAACTAATGCAGATCACAAAACAGAAAGGATGTGATGCGGATTGCAGACAGACCGAGGAAGGCCCGGTGTGGCACGTATCCAGCATTATGTAGTCGACAAGCTGGAGCGTGAAGAGACCAGCGTCGAGCCGACTCATGTAGTACTCTTCCTCCAGCTCGTCACTAATCTCCGCTCCACTACGCCGCAATTCCTGCATAATGGCGTGACCAAAAATTAGTCACCAACTAGCATGCACTGTAACTAGAAGCTAGTCATATGCCGCTACGTGTCATCATTCTAACATATAACGAAGACATTTCTTCAGGTGAAAATAAGCTAATGGTGAATTTTGACAGCAAGTACTTATGTGTCATTGTGTCTACATGAGTACTACTCAATTACATGTAACATTTTTCCATTACTATGCTTAAAACTGTGAAATCCAGATAGGAAACTTCCAGTCATAGGATAAGAAATTTGGGGTTAACCACAGAATAACTATAACAGAATGTAAACACTAAAGGCTACAATGTGAAAAACAGTAGGCCACGTCCAGCAGACTAGAGGATATGGAATGCACTGTGTGCTTGAGCCACCAGCAATTTTTTTGCATTTATCTATTACATTGAACCACAGCTTAAGAACAAAATTTAAATTTCCAAAACTACTATAATAATTACTGTCTGCAGTTATGCTGTCATCAGCATCTGTTTGTTTGACTGCATGTGCCAGCTACACAATAAAAGTCGACAATATTTCAATTTTCAACAAAACTCAGTTTGGTATTTAACCAAAAATCGATGCAAATTTTGTGCTGAATTGTGTTATTCATGTTTTTTTAGCATGATGCAGTTGGACGATTACTGACCGTGACTGCCAGATCCTGCCAGTAACAGTAACACTAACAGACTGCCAGTAACAGTTCTGTGATCACATGCCGTGCAGCGGTATATTTGAGAAGGGAAAAGTGCAAATGTCTCTGCAACAATGGCATACAGAGATCTCCTGGCACGTGGAAGGAGCTTCCTGATTTTGCATTTCATGGCAATATAATTCTGTACGTCCATCGAATGTCAGCAGTATGCGACTAATCCTGCAACTAGTACTCCCACACTACCATTACTACTACTACCACCATTCTACGGCTACTAGCACTTCGCGCTAGACCGGGTTGGTTGCGCCAAATTGCGCACTCGCAACCATGGTTCGTTAAACTGCCAGCTAATGGCCTGTATTTAGATCGGCCGTTCTACGAATGGGTGACAAATCCGACGACGGTGCTGTACTGATCCAGGGGTCTGACGCTTTGCGAGTGAGCTGGACCACATGACTTACCAGCATCCACTTGGCAATGTAGCCATGCTAAGTGCTGCGGAGGTCTGCAGCATCACGCCCGATGCTCCACCAGCCAACCTTACTGTTACGTTTTTATATAAGTAGAGATTACAGAACAACCCGTGTTAGCCAGACCAATGGTTGAAGGGTTGTGCAGCAGCCTTTTGTTTCGTGCACGTAGCTTGCACAATGACTGTGATTGCTAAAAATTCAATGAAAACCAATCACAAAATATTAATGATTGTTGCTAAAAAAGACCGCTACTTGCAGCCATTTATGTTGGTGATGATCTGGCAGCCAATCGGTGGCATCAAACGCTGCTGGTGTTGTGATTGGACATCATCAATCTAGAGAATATCAAATACAAATCTGTGGTAAAATACAATAAAATTAACATCTGTGGCAATGTCAGAAAGTAAACAATCATAAATCGTTTACTTACACGTTTCTTCTGCTCAATCTTGTCATCAGCCTTATTGACGCGGTCGAGATATTTGAAATGCAGCTCCATCAGACGGTCAATTTTCTCGTGATCATTCTCTACAAACTTGTTGATGAGTCTCTGTCTCTGAATGCCTTCACAATTCTTCACGAGAGACGCAGCAATAGAAATGATGTGCTCTGCACAACATAACAAGACATCTTTGACTATACACCATACACACGAGCTCATACTACCAACCAGAACACATGCAACGATTGTAAACAGACGCGTTCGTTACAATGCATTACAAAAAACAAATGCATTTATTACTTTGTCTCCGTGAGAGGTGTGACATACTTTAAGGAGTGTCTGCCGGTCTATCTGCTCAAAAACCACTCAGCTGAATTTCACAAAGAACTTCAGCGTATTCACTGCTGGCACAGTCCGCTCTGGCAGCATTGCAATATGTTATGTACTTTTATGGATGATCATGCTTTCACATAATGGTCCCTACGGTGTCGTGTTTATTCTGAAATTAGCGCAACAACCAAAACTACTGCAACAATTCACTCCCTCCCTTACAGCAGTACTACGGGTAGTTCACCAGTAGTGCAAATATATGAAATTACCGAAGTTTTTGCATTACAACAACAACATGTACACAGCTACCGTGTGAACATAAAACTTGTTAAAGTCAGCATCATCATCATTATCATCATCATGTGGCTTGTCCAATGGATGTTGTTGTTTCCACAAGCGACCTCCATGTCTGTCAATTTTGTGCTCAATGATAGGCAGTTGTCAGACAAAAGTTGAGTGGAGCGACATCAGATTCAACTGTGCGGAGCCAACTCTGACGAGGTCGGCCTGATCTGCAGTTCCAGTCGCTTTGTAAAGGGATGACACTGGACCTGAGCACTTAGCTGTGGTCCGTGGATGGATCAGCACGTGCGATGTGGCCAAAGAACTTGAGACGTGGTACAGATGATGTGGGTGGTGGCTGGTCAGTACATCTGCGGACCTCTTTATTTGAAATGCGGTCCGTCCAGGAAATTTATAGCCCGTGTCAGTAATACATTACTCAGGAGGAGTTGCTGATATCATCTTATCATATTCAGTATGTACTTAACACTGCGTCAAATTACATGTACAACGAATCAGCACAATAATTCATTTACTGAAACATCAAAGCATTATGGACACGTGCAAAACTCCACAGTATTCACCTTCAAGTTCACGCTTGTTGGGTCCTGCTTTCTTATGAGCTTTTGGAGTCTTAATGAAAAGTGGAAAAATACGACCAAGTCCAAGTATGTCAACAAATTTCTGGCAGTTGTCAACACCCTCTGGACCTATCATTGCGTGGTCGAGAACTTTCAGTGCACTAGTGCGTGACATCTTCTTCTCCCTGTTCACAAATTATCAAAAATTCAACATTAGTGAAATAGAGCACACAGTCACATACAGTCACATCTCTCACCTCTGCTGGAAATAACATTATATGAATACAGTATAAAAGAAAATTAAACTGCATCTGAATCTTGTGTTTTCATAAATTCCTGAACTTTTCTGGCCAAAAATTATTTGTT
>Ga0209782_1000161_pt1 | contig 26556 bp, 13 predicted proteins | sample WorMetmaBAHAMAS1_FD_187390 | JGI IMG/M metagenome (GOLD analysis project Ga0209782, IMG submission 187390) | Marine gutless worms symbiont microbial communities from Max Planck institute for Marine Microbiology, Germany - Inanidrilus... | ecosystem: Host-associated > Annelida > Digestive system...
ACGTACGCTCGAAGGACGCCGCCGTGCACGGCGCCGTACGTACACGAACAAGTCGGACATGCGGCGATCGCCGGTTGTGTTCTTGGCTCATCGAACAGCCGCCCGTTGTCCGACGTTGCATCGATTATTCATGGCGTTAATTGTGATCGTTTTATCGGCTCGGCGCTGTAAAAATATCCGCATATCCGCGGATATTTTGTGGCGGGTTTTCCATATTTTAACGAAACCGCGGTTCCGTGTATACGTTTTTATCCGTAAATCCACATTGCAATGTGGGCCGGGCTTCATTATTCCGTCGATTTACGAATACCAACGTATACGGAACCGGTTCCGTTAAAATATTGACAACTCGCCACAAAATATCAATCGATATAGGGATATTTTTACAGTGTATTCCTAGCGCTAGCTAGCGCACCTGCTGGCCAACAGCAACAGTCGCCGGCCGTACGCCACAGCGTGTCTCGGAGAGGTACGTTAGGTATTTAGGCAGACTGGAACCGCTCGTTTCTTGATTACTATATATAGATCAGCGGCAGATTTAGAGTTTAGACGCAACGCCTGCCAGGATTTGGGGTCTATACATAGAGTGACAGTGACGTAATTTATTCATTCCATATCTATGCTACCCCGTGCGGTCGGGCGCCGGGGCCTAATGCGTCCTAAAGAGTAAAGACAATTACACAGTTGAGCCACGTTATTGGAGTTACTGGACAGATGCCCACCAAATTTATATCAGATATAGACAGATCATCGCCGCTGTTAACGTGCCCGTCGTTATTCCAATCGTCTAACACGTTTCGCAGTGCCAGCACGCCGAATGAAGCGATTAGGCCGATTATCGCCCACTAGAGATACATAGGTACATAAACGAGTCGCGTGATCTCCGGAGTTACTGAACCGAAGTTCACCAAATTTTTATGCAATATGCTATACGTCATCGCCGCTGTCAATGCGTGCGTTTATATGGCGATATTCCAAATCGTTGTGGAACACCAGTGCAAAGAATAAAGGTGGTATCGATCGATGTTCGATTTGTGCCCCTAAACTTAATTGGATACCATAGCAACGTCCTTTGGGCGACCAGAAAACGAAAAAAAAGATTTAGAATTTTCACATCTATAGCTAACAACGCTAAAAATTTGGTGAAGATCGGTTCAGTATATTGTGAGATATTTCGTGGAATATGCCTTATTTCCATTTATGACACATGATCAAAATGGGCCATATAATCCCCGGGGTTACTGGACCGAAGTTCACCAAATTTCAACACGAGGTAAAGAGATCATCACCGCTGTTAACATGGCCATCGGTATTGCGATAATCCGATCTATTTCGGAACGCCAGCATGCCGAATGATGGCGAGTCAGCCAATTTGGCCACAGAATTGTTGTCGTGGCAACGTTTATTGAGCTATCGTAAAAATTAATGATTAGGTCGATCATCTTCAATTAAATACTTACTATTTGGTGAAAAAAAATCGTGGAAATCGGTCCAGTAAATCCTGAGATAATTGATATTCAATTAAAAAGGCGAAATTAATGCAAGCAAAACATATAGCCCACCGGGCAGGCAGGCATGCCGAGCGGGTTAAACTAGTGGAAGAACGCGTGTCCCACAATGCACTGTAGACCTGGCAGTTCATTGTATGAAATAAATAAAACAGCATTTTGCCTAAATGTCAATGTGATGCTGAGTAATATCACCTTTTAGGCTTTTAAGGATTTTTTTCCAGTTTCTGACTCGTCGCCTATAACGTTATGGATAAAGTGCTGTTTTTATATTTATATTTGCTGTTTTATTATGAATTTCAGTACTTTTTCTTTCGACATGTTCATAAAATTTAGAAGGGTAATTGTAACTTGGCTGATTTGACATCATAGATATTTTATCTGTATTTTCACTGTGCATTTTAACCATATTTGTCATTACGTATGCGCAGAAATAACGATTTTTTTCAAAATGATGGACATCCAACATCTTGAATTTCTAAAGTTTGCAGAGCTAATGTGCATCAACATACCAAATTTACGAGTTTTGAGATATCGTATTTTTTCGATATTTAAGATGGCGGCCATCCGTCATCTCGGATTTATTTGGCGCCTATTTGGACCAACCACGAAGAGTAGGCTACTTGGTGGTTTTTACATTTTGCAAAATTACGATCAATGCAGCAAATCAATAATATAAAAGTTTTTAATATTTGATATATTTGGATTGAAAATCGTTTATTTACGTCCACAACATTAAGGTTTTTGAGAAATGTGTCCCCCTGAATGGGGATCAGGATCAACAAAGCGCCACATCATTGCGTGAGTTCGCGACGACTGAGCCATTTAACGTGAAAATCCCTCAAGCAGGTAGGTGTGTTTCCCAAAAAGATAAAAATTTTGAAAATTGGTCAATTTTTGCCCATTTACCCAGAAGCCTCCACTGACGGATTTGCACCAAATTTTGTGCAGCAGGTCGCCGACGTAATCACCAGTGAGAATGTTTTTGGCGATCGGATAGGGACTGTCAAATCTGTAGAGGGTCGAAAATCACAATTTCTCATCGACAAAGCCAGCTGCCGCTACAATAGGCTGTACTGCTTGTACCGGAATAGCTTTGTGACAAGTTATTTCTTGATCCACCCGCAGCGGTACTTGCAAGTACAGAGTACTGTGGGTGTTATTGTGATTGATTTGGAGTGCGATTTGCTCATCTTTGTTTGTTAATCATCATTCGCAGATCATGTACAGTATATGTACCAGATATTGCAGTTTGCTCACACTGACATTGAACGGGGAAACGAAAACTAATCTAACGAGATCATCTACGCCATCTAGTGTTGTCTAAACTGTTGTCTTGTTTCCAAGCTCATATACCATGTAGCTGAACATTTGTGCTTGATACACAACAGATTAGGGCCTACTATTAATGTCTCGGCTACGTTAGCTTGCTAAGCTTAAATTAGATATATTGTAGGCTACATGTACGTACGCAACAGCCTAAGGGCAAAATTGAGCATCTAGCAGGGTTTCAGAGTCGCCACCTGGTGACCTTCTAAGTTGCATCTAATCAACCAGATACGACAGCTTATTCATAGTTCACGTTGAAATAAAAAATGTAAAAAAAATCTATTCAAACTACGGCTTTGTATTATAGATGCCATTGGGGTATAGAAAGTTTACATCTGGTCTTACAAAAGGATACTTTGCCACAGGAGATTGGGAATCGAGTGATTAGGAGGTAGGCCTAGGGGAGATCGGGCGGCTCAGCTGAAGCAATATGACCACTGTTCACTGTAAAAAATATGCGTATATCTACGGGTAATTTGTGGCGAGTTTTCCACATTTTAACGGCACCGGTTTCGTATACGTTGGTATCCGTAAATTGAGGGAATAATGAAGCGCTTTATTATTCCGTCGACGATTCGGTGTACATCCAAAATAGCCACAAAGCAATACCAAAACGGCCACATTCATCTAGCAAATGAAAAGTCATCTGGTCATCAATTTTTTTATTGCACGACACTATGCTAGCGCGGTACATAATGCCGTCGTCGTGTTTCTGTGTGTCTGTATGTCTGTCACAGGCCGGTAGGCGTATTGTATCAAAATGGCCAGCTAAACTTAGGATCACCAAGTTATATGTACCACACGATAACCCAGGGAATCTAGTTTTCTGACATAGTAATAATATAATAATAACAGAACAGACAAGCCCTTGATAGCTGTCAAAATGCACAAAATCTATACATATTGTGAAGACCGATCCATTAGATTTCCAGATACCAGTGCAGAAAGTCGACCATTAAAAAATAAAGAGAAAAACATTGGCAAAATATAGAGCCCTTCCGGCAAGTTTGCCGAGCGGGCGAAAGAATATCCCCAAAAATGGAAATATAAAGTTATTTGTTCATATGTTCGCCGATCTAATGACCATATCATGTGGCCGTTTTGGTTGTGGCCGTTTTAGTTTGTGGCCGTTTTGGACGTAATTCGTCGATTTACGTATGCTAACGTATTCGGAACCGGTTCCGTTAAAATGTGGAAAACTCGCCGTGCAAAGTTTTCGTTGATATACGGATATTTTTAAAAGTGTAACTACCTGAGCGCAAATAACGAAGGTGCAGCGAGAACCCGGCAAACGAAACACGATATCGCATGTAAGCCTTGATACTCGAATGTCGATGTCGAAGCCATTAACGTTCGGTTAACCGAATTTTCGGCGAAAACAGAGATATTAATATGACTTGAAACACAGACCGCGCACGACGTATGAGCGGCTGCACGGACGGCATAGATGGAGATATCCATCCATGACGTTGCATTGCATCTTTGGTTATATTAATTAGGCCTATATTGCTTTCTTCTTTATCGTTAAGGCCCGCTTACATCGCCGCGACAGAGCTGAAATGAAATGGATTTCAGTCCAGTTCAGTTTACTCGCGACCATGTGAACGGGCCTTTATTCTGTGCCCATTACTGCGTGACTGTTCTTGGCAGGTCTGCACTTGGGACGACTGCAAAGGATGTGTTAGCACCGGAACGCGCACTAGCTTAATACAGTAGGTCTACTCCTGGTTCTTTGCTATTACGTGTACTGTGTATACTGTATCGTGTGCAGTCGGCTCTTGTCCGTGTAATTTATACTGACTGTTAGGCCAACTTACCGTAGCTTGATGACTTCTTATGCGTGTTTTAACGTTACCTGTAATCTATCCGTGGGCTTATTTATACAGATATGCAAATGTTGTATAAGCCTGCGTGTACAAGAACTGCTGTAAATTACGTGAAACTTCAGACAACTGCCAAATAATGCTGTCAATAATTTCTTCGCTGTCGCGTGCACTGAAACGCTATCCTCGACGTCGTACGTCACTCATCTCCGTCAATGACATTACGTTTCGTTTATACGGGTAAATTTTCGCCGACCACTTTAGTGGCCGTGCAGAGTAATCGGTCAGTTGCGTGTGTCTGTTTCCAGACAATAACTTTCGAACAAAATGACATTTGACCTTCACTTGATCTGTCTAGGTTAAGTACGTACGTCAAGGTCATAGTTTGTTGCTCTGTGTCACGGGAGAGACATTTTGCTAAACGACTGTAGGCTATTCTAGTCATGAAATTGTCGCAGCAGAAGAGGGGGCACGAAACGAGGAACAGTGATTATGGTTTGGAGTGATCCGTGTATGTGTCTCAGTGTCTGCATGTTCGTGCGTGCTCTTGCTCATGGTTAGCCTACATGATGGTCACATAACTGTGTTCAAATCTGCCTATATATACTGTATCTATACTATGGTTAATTTGCTACATACCACAGACATATTTCTTTTCGTTAAATGGTGATTTGCCACAGTTGGGGTTGCGCTCGTCGAGTGCTTTCTGGTGTCATTTCTTAGTTAACTCTAACCGAAGGTTAGCTTGCGTGGGCGGAGTAGGTGTATTGCATTGTTACTGTGTCGCTTACTATACGAATTTGTCGGCGCATTAATCGGTGTATAGCCTATATAATACTGCGCAAACTGATGCTTCACTATTCTACTGTTTTATATCATTTTGCTCAACAATTTGGTCGTCATTGCTGTCTATTGTTTAATGTGAAATGCATCTACATCGTCTCACACGCATTGCAATAATGCATTCGTTATTTTCTCGCCTTAGCGCCTATCTTCATCACTGGTAGTTAGCGGGACAAGATTCCACTGCGTAGTGCACATTTTAAAGTAAAAAGTAAACAGTTAGCAAACATGCTTTCACCGCTACGGGAACTCACGTCCCATATAGGATCACTCAGTGTTACCTGCATGCCACCCGGCAGATGTTACATTCTCGCCTTTACCCCAGACCCAGCCACTTAATTAAGATCGGTACTCGATTTAGCGACCCCGGAGGGATGCAAGGCTGAATTAATGTACATGTATGTTGTACGTAGGCGTACACGGCGTGCAATTTATTTAGTGTAGTATCTCTGGTTCGCTAACTTCAAATGGGCGTAGTCAGGATTATGTGACCAATTGACCATTTTTTTATTATTGAGGCCCCAATCATACCTTTGGAATGCGGGTAAAGCTAGGAACTCCAGTTTCGTGTAAAGATCGATATTAACCAGTAAGCTTACTAGTGCACAGATGATAGAATACTCCCAAACTGTCACGTGACGTTTTACATTTTACAAGAAGCTCAGCAGATGCTGAGAGAGCGCAATATGCGAGCCGTTGGAGGCGGTACTGAATACCGAATTCGACGGGTTCAGCCGGTAGCCGCAGGCGCCGCAGATGTACCATTCGATTCGCCAAATACGATTTTCTATTAGTGTTTTATATCGACCTAACGCGTAAAGCTTGCACCGTTTCTGAGATTATTGTCGCCGAGGTGCAAAACTCCACATTTTTCAATAGTCCACTCGTCTTCCTCCGTATAATTCGGGATCGCAGGATACTACGTTTTCCGGGTCTGCTTCGGCGTGCAGGTAGCAAAAACACCGACAGGGGAGAAAGTCGCTGTTGTTTAAGCTTTCGGTTGTTTGGTCAACAGGTTAGCAAGGCGCAAATGAATCGATTACGTCACGAGTCACGAGTTGCCTGACTGACGATTTCATTATACAGGCTGCATCAATGTTTATAAAAAGGACTCTTATATACCGTCATAAATAAAATTTACTAGAAGAGTGTGAAGTATTGTGATGAGTATGTCTTCTGTTTTTCTTTGTTTGCTTGTTTGTTTGTTTGTCTGTTTGTGTGTGTCGTTTGCATATCTCAGAAACTACACGGCCAAATTTCACCGAATTTTTCGGCCCGTTAAACGTTGCTGTGGATCAGTCATCCTCTGGCGGCGTTGACATACGTTATGTAAGCTTGCTTTCGGTTTTGTGTAGATAACAAGAGGGCCTAGCAGTGACTAGCGTAGCGCGAGATGATCCCTCCACTCTTCCCGGCGATTATCTCTTCCCTCGCGCCCGCATTCACCGCGACCGCAATGCGCGGTAAATTTGAATCGGAATTTGAAACCTAAATTAGCTACAATGCGCCAATGCACTTCCGTCACAGACAGACGGACAGACAGATGGACACTGACATCGTAGCATAAGCGCGAGATGTAGGCCTATATATTACATCTCGCGCTAAAAATAATGGGCCTTATGGCGCGTCATTTTATAAGCGGCAAATAGCGAACATCCGAAACTACTGCATCGATTCCAACCAAATTTTGCTCATCAATGAAGACCAAGTACTCATCGTGCATGTGTTGATCACTGGGGCGAAGTGTGTTATCTAGGACTGTCATGTATTTGGAGCTATTTGTCGTTTTTGTTATTCTGTATTCTGTATTTTGTTTGACAACGTCCAAATAAAAGCAAGGAATACAGCAAACTTGCTGTATTCCTTGCTTTTATTTGGACGTTAATCGATCAATGAATGGAGTTTGCTATACCGGTATAGGCCCCTATACTTGCGTCAGCACTTTACTTATAAATTCGCTTTGTTAATACATCATCTGCTGCTAAAAACGCTTAAGTACTGGCAATATTTGGCAGCCCGCGGAGGATATAGAAGTATACTGGCCGCGACCCATCCGTGTCAGCAAGGGCGCCATGGCCGCTATATGTCATCACACGAACGAGTTTTCCCGGCGAAAATAGAGCGATTCATCACGGCGGCGGCGGCGTGGCTGAGCTAGCCGCCGGGAAACGTTGGAGGATGGGGTAGAACGAACGAGAAAGGAGACAGAGACAATGCGCTCAACAAAGGACCGCATCGCACCAGTGGCGTAACTAGAGGTTTCGGTGTCTGAGAGCAGAAGCAATGAAGTGCCCCCCTCCGAAAATCGACGTGACGTGGTTCGGACGCCAACAGTCCGATTTTCCGTTAAATATACGACCGTGGTTCTGCCGTGTCGACAAACCTGCAGTGCTATGATTTTCCTTCAAGAGTGGGCGCTAATTTGCAAAGTCACAACTAGCAAATTGACTGCAAAACTGCTCCATATCAATCACTGCTGAGGCCGTTTTGCGCGCCACTCTTGCTGCGCCGGGGGAGGGGGACTGCATGCCCAATCTCATTGCCAATCTGCCCCTCCCCACCTTTTTCTTAGCTACGCCACTGAATCGCACATCAGCGCTAATACACCCAACGTGTTACGACGAGCTGAAGAAATATTGCCTGTACGTCGTCGCTCCCTACGGACCTCGTGAGCTCCGTACTGCACGACACGCAAACTGCAACTACGCACCCGAGGTCGCACCGACCAGCTTTAACCAACATTTTAGCCGCTCGGGTTAATGGTTCGGCTAGAAATCTACTGGGTGGCCGTTACTTATTTACGGTGTCCAGTTTCGCCCTGCTTCTCAGCCACGGTCGACTGTCGGTACATGACGAGCTCTTAATTGTTTCTAGCTCGTGCGACCCTGAATAATTAAACTTAGGCCTATATCACATTTACCCATGCACCGATGGAGGTGAAATTTGGCGTGAAGGCGACTCTTCCTCGCCGAAATTCGTCCATCGCCCTCATTGCTGCAACATCTTGCCACTGTGGGGCAAACAAGTATCAGCTGACGCTGATGGAACCGCGTAACGATGCCTTACTGTCGATCAATATGACCGTGCTATACACTGAGCTGGACGCTGTGTGTGATCAACAAACAATTACGAACGTTAACAGCACAGCATCTGAACAAGTCCGCGGTCGTCGACAGGTGCTATCAACAACAAGCCGACCAATGTCGCTTGCAGGCTTGTATTTTGATGATGCCCTTTATCACGCCTGTACGGTTGTACAGGCTCTTATATAAGCCGACCATTAAAATAAAGCAATGAGCCAGATTTTGATCGCTCACATCTCGGTAACCGCTCAGCTGATTTTGATGAAACTATAAACTAAAAACTATCACTCAAAGGCCACCTACCGTGCCAAACTGTATCTTGATCTGACGACGTGGATGGTCGGGGCGAATACCCAGTTTGCCACTGTTAGGATTCTTTGTCTAATTTTTAGTGCAAGATGTAATATATAGGCCTACCTATGCTTATGCTACGATGTCAGTGTCTGTCTGCCTGTCTGTGACGGAAGTGCATTGGCACATTATAGCTAATTTATGTTTCAAATTCTAATCCAAATTTACCGCGCATTGTGGTCGCAGGGAGGGGTCATCTCAACAACATCTCGCGCTATGCTAGCCACTGCTAGGCCCTCTTTTTGTTTTGTAGTCACGAGCACTGGTCACACCAGTGGACCGATTTTGCTGATCTATACGTCATCATACAACAATGTGCTTTTTATGGTTGCATTGATACTGCTCCCCATTGTTGGGGTCAAATCGCAAAAAAAAACAATTTTGGGAGCGTGAATAAGCGTTTTTAAGCCAAACGCACGAAATATTCAAACTTTCATATCATTACAAACTAGAAATGCGTGGCAAAGCCTAGCGTATAGCCCGCTCGGCGCCGTAGTTTTAACTGTCTACGTGAGCACTTGTGAAGATACCTGGCACGATTGAGGCCGTGAGAGAATATCATCGACAACAACAACAACAACTATAATTTCACGTTCAAGTTCAACGTTACAATCACTTCCGGTTTATCATCTTTGGCGCGATTGTATGGTTGTTGTTATTTTCTTTGTGACTGTTGTCAATATGACAGGTCGAAAAATCGGCAGTCATCTCGCTAACGTTGCAGTGACAACGAGAGACCCGTCAGATTTAATGCAAAGTCCGCCCATTTCAGGATTCGTACAGACTCCACAACGGAGTGTTGTTGCACGATGTACTCCCATCCAGTCGATGAGCAGTGACGTTACTCTGTACAGCCCGTCTACCGGAAAGTATCAGGTTTGTATCTGAAGGGTCTGTCTAATTTATGCCGTGACGGCGTTGTCACCGCGTAAGACAACGCCGTGACGACCGCAGACGTGATGGCTAATTCGCCGAGTCCTGTGACGCCGTGACGGGACGCAGACGGTCATCGTAACAACGCGCTTTAGTAAAAACACCGTACGGCCCGAACAATATATAGAAAGCTATATTACGGGATCACAAACACGACCAACACTGAGCACTGTAGTTGCGCTTAGGCCCTATATCCTAGACACTTAACAGACATTTAAAGCACGCCTAGATAAGTTTTGGTTGCACCAGGAAGTTATGTCTGATTCAGACAATCAGACGCGAGTAGATGGAGGCGGTTACCTGGACGCTAATTACTCTGCGTGCCGAGACACGGCGTATGCGGCTGTCACGGCATTGTCATGGCGTCACGGCATAAATTAGATAGACCGTATCTGAAAACTTGTTTCGAGTCTCATTAATGGTTAATTTCTCACTTTCAATACTGGCTTGTTGCGACTCGATGTGATGCACAGTGGTGTTTCTATGGAGGACATTGATCCATATCCAAGGCATGGGGAGCCATAGCCTCCCCCCCCCAGAATTTAGTCTGGCCTCCAGATCCTGACAGGATTGCTGTTTCCTTGCCACAGGTACACTGTACCACCAGCCATTGTGGTGACGTTGCAACTAGAGTTAGGACGATAGTATTATCCTACTATCGTATCGGGTGATAGTCAGCACAGCTACCAGTCAACTCATCACACAGTCAAGTCGTCACACGGTTAACTCGTGACCAGTCAACTTGTAACACGCGTCTCATCACAGTCGACTCATCACAAGTGAGCACACGACAAAGCTGTCAGCTGCTTGACAGGTAGCATTCAGAAACAGCTGCGTAACACATATGGTGTAATTACCACAAGCAAGCAGACAAGGACATATCGGGGGAGTGCTAAAAATGAATGACGAACAAAGAAAACTGAAAGGCTGAAAATGATGGAAAAACTCTTATGACAATATCTGGTCTGGAAAATGGCGAAATATATACGCCGTGAGTCTTCCAAACTTAGGGCCTATCGAGACTGTCTATGGCACACTTGACACTGAGGTCAAAAGCCAAAGGCATGGGTCTGCATGTTGATACAGTAAAATGCCCTGCACTACAGTTGTATCAATGATACAACTGGAGTGCAGGGCATTTTACTGTTGTTTTATTATTTGTTATTTTGGATTTAAATTGTAAGTATTGGCAAAAACAAACAGACTGTCATCACAAAGTATGGTCAACTCATCACAACTCTGATTAACAAAACGGTTATCTCGTCACACAATAATAGGTTGTGACGAGTTGACCATATGACGAGTTGACTGGCACCCATCAGCACTATTGTTGTTAGAATTAAGGAGATTTCCAAGGAATTACTTTCTGCATATCATTGTCACACATGGTCATTGGTAATGGTGCTATTTAATAGAACACGTAGTACTTTGCTGCTGCTGCTGCTGCTGCTGCTGCTGCTTGTGATTTGTATGTATGAATGTGTTTGTCAATAAGGTGAAACGTAAGCTGCAACTTGATGGTATTGGAGAATTTAAGGCTCCAAAGTCAAAGTGTATACGGCCAAGCTGCATTGCAAATTACAGCAGCTACACAGGTAAACCAATGGGTTGGTATATTTATGAGTTGTCTAGTAAGCCAGGTTGGGATGCAAAGTCAATTTTTTCTATAAGTGATATCTGGCTTTTTAGAAACAATTAAAAACTGGTATTCGAGTTCTGAACTGACATGGCTGGGACTGAAAATTACTGCTTTGCGATGTGCTGTGGTGGCATGCAAGTGATATTTAATGCCAGTCACTGGCTGATGGTGGATGAGGATAATTGTATTTGTGGGTAGGAAAGTGAAACTAGTAGTGTATCATACCCATTATATGCAATCAGCAGCAACACCTTGATTCAAGACTCTATGCTAATATTAATGATAATAAATACTAGTGTTGTTAAGGTTTCCATAACCTAAGCTGAAACCTATTTTTTCTAATTCTGTCCATCGCCGAAACTTGGGTTTTCCTCCACAATTGAAGGTTTTGAGGCTCATCTATATGCTAAAATTGTACAAATTAATTTGGTGAATTTATTCTAGCAGATATCGATGGCCACAAAACAAGTTTTCATAGTTGTTTCAAAAACTTATGAGAACTGTAAACTATTTAATAAATGTATGTTGGATAACATTCCTCAATTAGGCTTGCATGTTAGTTCATAGCATTATTTGTCACTTTTGAATGGACAACGGGCCTTGTAGCTAAAAAGTCAAAAAAAAGACAATATTCACTGGTGGTGAATTTACTGCACTTTCATATTGTCAGTCCATCATACTTGAACAATCCACAAAAAAGTGGACCAGACTGATTCAGTAATTTTATGTCCCCTGGACTGGCCGAGTCGGTACCTGGTCCAGTAGTGATAAATGGCAATGAAATGTGCTGTGTTTCCAGCAACAGATGGTGGTATTGGTAATTAGTTGGTAATACAGTCCTGCAGTAGTATGACTGATGACACCGGCACCGGTGTATTTAGGTACTGATCAAATTCTGTGCATAGACTAGAGTGATCACCCACATTAATAATAACAGTCGGCCAATGTCAAACGAAACACACCAGTTACACTAATTATTGGTACTTTTGGACCAGCGCCGATCAACAAAAATGGACTGGCACCGAGCCGATGGTTCCAGAATCAGTGCCAAGATCTGTTCTAACTCTGTGTACAAAAACAGGCTACGACAATGCAGAGTATGCAGAAGCTTTATAATTGGGTTTGTGAGTCTGACATACTTTTCATGCATCACACATTTTTACTGTGAGTGTGTACTGGGAAAAGGTATTAGATTTCAGTAAAAGTTTGTTGTATTGTTGATGCAATTGTTGTATTTTTATTTGATAGGTAAATCTCCTGGCAGAAGTCGAAGTGATACTTCACTTGGCTTGTTGACTCAGAAGTTTGTTAAACTTTTACGAGCTGCACCTGACGGGGTCAGTTACTGACAGTTAGTCACTGAGTTGTTGGCTGTTTGAAAATTTTGCAAAGGCGGCAGTAAGTGCTCCTTGAGCCTTGTACGTCTTGCTGTGTACTTGCTTATGCACTATTTTTATATGCCATGCCAATTATCAAAATCAGTTGATTAATGTCGAAAATATAGAAGACAAAACGGTGTCGTTTTTGAGAAACATAGAGCTTGAAAAGACCCAATTTCCGGGGTTTATATTTTCCCAGGTAGTGCAGAGACATTAGTCAAGAGAGATGGATTAGCAAATGACCATTTGATAGCATACTCTCTCAGCATACTCTCTGAGCAAATAAATATGTATGTATATATGTATGTATGTATGTATGTATGTATGTATGTATAACAGAGTTGTATACTTAAAACTGAGATGAGCTATAGGCATCTTGGACTGAATTTTTGGTGCAACATTAATTGCACACAGTATATAAACTTCCAGAAACTGGCACATGAAATTAAGCTAATTTGGCAGCAGACTTATTTGTAGTATATATTGGCAGATTATTCAATTTTGCAACATTGTGCATCTGTAAGCACAGTAAAGCAAAGTAAATATAGATTTGTGCAGGCTTTGTTATGATTCATCTCTAAAGTGCTCAGGCATGACATGTGTCACTGAGGTTTTACCCAGTTTTACCTGCGACTGATGCATTTATCGACAAGTGGAATAAGCCATACCTGCCTTTACTCCCAGCTACGGCAGCTGGTACTTAGTTCTCATTCCACTACTGGTATGAGGCTGATTCTGCCTGCTTAACTGGTTGAGATACCGGTACTGAGGTGGTCTGGCTGCCAAAGATGATCATGCGTCCGGGTTTTAACTGGGCCTGGCATAGAGTGACTTTGTTTGTTGAGAACAGTATGCTACCACTAAGCCACACGACCAAGTAGAAAATATCCATCATAACAATTGCATCTGTCAAGAGTGGTTTAGTTTGATCCGGGGTAGATATTATTGCAGTACATCTTGGTTAACAGGTCGTGGACTTGAACAAAGCTGCTGATGAGCTTGGCGTCCAGAAGAGACGGATTTACGACATCACAAATGTGCTTGAAGGCATCAGCCTTGTAGCTAAAAAGTCGAAAAACAATATTCAGTGGTGGTGAGTTCACTGCACTTTCATATTGTCGGTCCATGATATTTGGCATAGATAGGCAGCTTTCCTGTGCCTCAGCGATTGGCTCTTGCTGCATTTACACACTGTGTTATTTTATCACTGTGTCAGTTGCTCAGATTAAATGATGATGATGATGATATCATATTGATCGCCATAAGTTGTCTGTCCACAGTATTTGTCAGATGGTGCCAACAGCACAAGAACGGGTGAGTCACGCTGAACTTTGCCACACATATTTAGTTGTCAACTTGTCATTATATTTTTGTGCTTGTTACAGTTTTGTTTGTTGTTACAAATGACAGCAGACATTTTAGAAATTAACTGAACAGAAAAGCTGCTGTGTGTTGCAGTTGATGAAAATTATTTTATTTTTATTTTAGTGGAAGCACATGTGACGTGTCAAAACCAACTTCGCGAAGTTGTAGTTCATCGCATCAGTCAGGTAAGCTGTCAGGTATACAATTTACAGTTGCATTAAAAAGGATCCTGTAAAGTTTATCATTAGTATTTCCCAAACTAGTGCCATTTGAAACTAAAACTTTGGCCGGATTATTACACTAAAATTATTACGTGAATGTACAGAGTTTTCTTAAAATGTCTTTATTTCATTTTTTATAAGTAAATCATAAACAGAGTGCTTATGTTTCATTACCGGCAGCAATGTGTGCATCACAATTCGCCGGTATTTAAATTTGTCGGGTCAGATAGATGGCTACGACAGCACCTTTTTATTAAATTTTTTTACCGGTAAGGTGCTCTCATTGATGCCCAGCCAACAATGTCACAGCACTTAAAGCAGTTGCATATTGGCAGAGTCGTAAACAATAAATCAAGAGTGTAATGTGAATATGACTGACAGTAAAAAGAATCAAATGTTAGGTGACAGTATTTTCTGTACATTCAACAATTACTAATGTTCTCCAATTGTAAATTTTATTCTCAAAGCATTATCACAGAAATGTGGTATAGTGAATGGCGTATCACACTGTCTGGTCCCAGCCAGATATTTTGTACGATTTACGACAGAATTTGTTTTGTGGTTGCATTAGAAAAAGTAGAATCTGGTACATGCTTTGCGGGCTTGCATTGAGCGTGCTGTAGATGGTGTATGAATAATAGATGGTCTGTATGACTTTGCAGTGTATGATGATTTGGATGCTAAGGAGATTGAACTTGACCGATTGCTCGGCATTTGCACTTCAAGCATATCAACATTGACAAAAAATGGGTCAAGCACTCAATATCCTTTGAGTCTTCGTATTTTTTTTACCGCACAATGCTATGCTAGCATGGTATATGCTGTTGTCGTGTGTCTGTCTGTCTGTCTGTGCGTGTGTGTTTGTCACATGCCAGTATTTTATCAAACGGCTAAACTTAGGATCACTCAAAAATGCAACTTCGAAATTCAAACGGGGTCACCATCCACGGGGGTGACAAATGCAGGTGGGGTAGGTTAAAATGGGCAACTTTCAACAAATAACTCGCTATAACTCGAACACTGTACAAGATAGATGCATAGTTTCTATTAAAATGGAATAGGAAGTCATAGTCTTTTGAGTAGCTATAGTGGCGGTGACCTTGGAAGACCCCTTAACGCTCCTCCTCCCACAAAAAAAAATGCCTTAATTTTTACGTTTGTGTTGCCTCTTATGTGTTCATAGTGGATGAACATAGAGAGTTAACATTTGGTACACAGTTTGATCATAGCAATTTCCAGCTTGCGGACAACAAATTGTCCCTGAAAGGGGTGTGGTTACATCACATGACCCATTTTAATTTTTTGGGGCCTCATTCATATCTCAGAAATGGCTGAAGCTAGAGTTTTGTCGGAAGGTAGCCTTTATCAAGTCTTACCAAACCGCTGACACATCACCCTCAAAAGGGGCATGGTTATGGTCATGTGACCTATTTTTAGTCCCCCTAAAATATTTCTGGATTGTCTCTAGCATTAGACTTCAAATTTGGTACGCTTATTTGACATGCGACGCGTTAGTATACTCTGATGACAAATTGTCCTTTGAGTGGGCATGGTCACGTGGCATTTTTATATTTTGGGAAACAAGTGATAATGTCTTGGAAATGGTGGAAGATAGGTACATAGTTACAATGGAAGACTAACAGGAAATTATATATGGCCTATTGAATATCATGATTGCCAATGATCTTGAGTGAGTTTGAAAGTTACTTTTGCTGTTTGAAACCTTTGTAATACTCAACTGATAAATAAAGCATGTTTTAACTACAGTGTGTTTACACATCAATTAGAAAGCGCACATGGCTTGTGATTTAAGCGTCAAAACATCAAAAGTAAAGTGAAGGAGTTCTCAAGGTCACAGGCAGTCACATATACTTCAAAAGTGGTATTATCTCGGAAACTGTGCTATATAGACATTGTAACAACAGGCCATGAACAGGAAGTGATATACAGCCTATTTAGTAGCAGAAATTGTGATAACCTTGGATGTATGTCAAGGTCGTTCGTTGATTGCAAGCTTTTTCAAATGGGAAGTTTCATAGTTCAAGATTCTATACTGAGAAGCGCATTGCATGGTCACTCTGCATTAGCAGAGTTTCTTGTTATAGTTATTTGTAAGTTTTTTTGTGATATTTTTAACCTGAGAAGTCAGAGCTTTGTCTTTAGTGCTGTGTTGTATTTGTAATGCCGTTAAACCCGAATGCTGAATAATTGCTACTTGCTTTTCTGTTGGTGGTTTTATTCCTTAGCTATGTTTGTACATATGCGTATGTTACGAGCAGTGATGTACGGAGCATCACTGAGTTTGACGAACAGACTGTCATTGCAATCAAAGCGCCTTCACAGACAAAAGTCGACATTTCTGATCCAGAGGAGGTGCTTTGTTGAATTGAAATTCCACTTTGCAGTATGAGTGTATAGACCGTATATTGCATCAGTTTATTTTTTAACATAAAAGCCATTTAACCTTATATAAAAGTGGCAGTATTCAGACATTGATTGTGCCCGAACTTCGCTGCCATACAAGTAATCACTCATGTCCCATTGCACCAGTCATACCAAAGTGCTTATAAATGTACACTTTTTAAACATTGCTAGTCGAGTGCTAATCTCCAGTTTAATATCCAATTAAGTGAAGCAGTGAAATTTAGCCACTTAAAAGTTAAATACTGTAGCGATCTTTATTTAATGATTAACCATCAAAAAGTACTTGAGCAAATTATTATGTTTGTATATAAAGACTTCAATACAGCAGTAAACTTGTAATTACCAATTTACTATAGTGTTAATGAAGATATATGACTAGAATACCACTTGTTTACAATATTGCATCAAACACCTGATGTCCAGAGGAAGATTCCCTTTCCTTGAGTGGATTCTGGCCTCTGGTAACCCTTTTGTCCAGAAACAAGATTGATCTATTTAGGAATGTTGCCACAATACACCAGTGTTACACACGGACACACACACAACCCACATTGTATGCTGAAGCATAGTAATTAGTTGGATAAGCTGGATACTTTGTCATAAGTCATTCATCATTTTAGCATTCACATTATTTTTTATGTAAATTGCTATCAGTACTGTTGTTTGAGCATCAGAAAAAGCATGCTGTCTGGACAGATGTGTAAATGATTTGCATGTGGTCCAGCTGAGATTACTGTTACCCTGTCATCTGTTGCTTTGTTAAAATCCAGAATAGTTAATGATGTGATATTTCTCGTTCCAGCTAAGCCATGTTGTCCTGGAAAAGAGGTTATTAAATTGCTATTGTTGTTATTGTTTATGTTTACTGTTATTTATAATGTTAGTTTTATCATTCAGATGCTGTAAGAACTATCATAATTGTAATATGAGGTAAGGACAAAATGTGCACTTCAGTCACACCATATGGCATAACAGTTCACAATAATATCACTTTCAGTTCCAGTTATCTTGTGTTCTCCAACACATTTTTCGATGATTTAAATTATTTTTAGTTTTTATGTGGACTAAATTTACATGTTTGTTTGACATAAACTATTAATTAATCATTAATTTTGACAAGTAATTATGAAAGATTTCGCTGTTTTTGTGAAGGAGTTTTGTGTCCGTCTAAAGAGTGCAAACGGCCCTATTGAAGTGTATCTTTGCCCGGACAACATAGATGTTGAAGCTTCGTCAGATGCAGCTGCTGAACAGCCTGTGACGTACACTACAGATGATGTTGTATCATCAGACCCTTCTTCCTCCTCTTCTGTAGTGAAACAAGAAGGTATGTTGCTGTTTAGTAATAGACCACAGTGATAGTAGTAATGATACGATATGGGAGAATATTGCTAGCGAATGATAATTTTGCCTGCCTGCCTGCCATGCGGGAAATATGATGTAGCAATATGACGTATTTAGTGTCGAGTGGGACGTTGAACCTTAACTTAGTCAAACCAAACTGGCATACCCGACCTTCATTCATTGCACTGGCATTCTATGATGGATTGCAGGATCACAACTCTAATGGAATACATGACGTGATGATTTCCCTTCTACATCAGACAGAAATTTGGTGAGCTTTGGTCCAGTAACCAAGGAGTTTACAAGGCTAGACCGTTGCTACTGAATGGGCAGAAGAACTGTGCTGTGCATTTGTGTCCTTGAAAACCTTACATTATAAAGTGGGCTGGGCAGATCTCCTTGTTGGAAATATCGGCCCGCGATTGAATACGTAGTGTGCAGTGCAGACATCACTGGCGAAAGGCATCCAGATTGCTCGTCAGTTGTGGAGTGGTGAAACCAAGTTTTTGTAGCATAAAGAATGACGGGAAGGATGCAGACTTGGCAAAGTTGTGACTTTGTAGGAGGAGAGGTAGAAAAGTGTCAAATATTGCCTACTAGGGAGGCTGGCCGTACAGTGGCTGGTGGTTGTGCTACATTTCCTGATATCATGCACAATGGACCGACCCAGCGTTATGGATATCATCACCACGACAAATACCCGCTTGCAACATGGAGTTAATGCTTTGTTGTCGTGCTCAACTGTCATGGTGCTGTGTCGTCCTGTTTATCTTGTCATCACATAAAGAGTGTTAAACAGTTTTTCTAACTTTATTGATTTAGTCCTTGGTGGTGGTGTCTAATACTGAAATGATTACTGCCTGTGCATAATTCCATTCCAGGAAAGTAGTTCAAACCAGTTACCCATTTATGTGCCTTCCAGTGTTATGAATCTTTAATCGATATTCCTGTGATGTTCTGTTGAACAAACAAATGCTGCACAGTGCATGTATTGCTGCAGTTTTATGACTTACTCTGCCGCAGAAACTTCGTTACTGCTACTAACTAGTCATTTTTAAGTCCGTAGTAACTTTAGTTGCATATAACTTATCTGTTGTGATGTTTAGCTGATTCACCGGAATTGTTGAGTCAAGATTTTGCCTCATCACAATCGGAAATTTCTCCGTCTGTTGGATTCTTGCTGCAGACAAATGACCAGAACTTAGACCAGTCGGAGTTATCGCGGTGGAACTGTGACGAGATTGGCGACGGTTTTCCGTTGCTGTTTGAAAGCGGGCATGGCATTCTCGACTGGTTTGATAACGACGACCTCTTCTGAACAGTTGCTGCAGCAGACTGGTTCTAATGATGGTAATGTCGACTGGCGTGACTGCCAAACTAGATTGAAATCTGTCATGCAGCTCGAGCTAGAATGGTCTGCACGTGCACGTTATAATTTGATTCAAGATAAGTATGCCGAAGTTTGCTAAATTAGCAGTTTTAGCTAACCTGTCAGTGTTCAAATCTCACCATTCTGCTGCGGATGATTAATTTCATGCTGTGCGTGAGCATTGTGAACTGTTGCGCCTGGTGTCGGCAAAGCATGCTAGTGTAGTGCTGCTGTTGCAACATGAACCGCATTGTCTGTGAGCTAGTTGGAATTCGCTCATCTGCCAGCTGTGACTACTTTCACAGCTGATTGTCGTCAAAAATTGTTTACATTTTGTTGTTGTTGTTGTAATTCATGATTAGCATCACATGATGCATTCACCTCAGGTTTTGTTTTTCATAGATTATTGCATTGAGAAACCAGATTTTGTAATCAGCTTGGTGTCTTTCTTACTGAAGACGAGAAACTCTGCTATTGCAATGCAGTTAGTCAGTCATAAATACTATACAAAAGGCTTGCAGTTGAGGAATGACCTTCAGGTACATTCAAGGTCATAACAATTGCTGCTGTTAGATAGGCCATGTATATATCATTTCCCATTAGTGGTCTGTTGTTACATCTCCTTCAAATACCATTTCAGAGATATGGCATTTTTGCGGTGTACGTGACTGTCCGTGGCCTTGAGAAGCTCTCCACTTTTGACAAGTGTAAACCACAAATTTGGAAACCATGTGCTGTTTCTGATTGATATTTAAACACACTGTAGTTTAAATGTGTTGTATTTCCGGAGTTATGGGTACCAGAAATGTTTCAAACAGCAAGACTGATCTTCATTCTCACTCATGGTCATTGGTCTATGATCTGTGAATTGTTGTTCATTAATTGGTTTTGTATTTGTAACCTTGTATATTGTAATCCCTATATTCACTGATATCGCCATTTTTGTGTGAAGCACCGTTAAACTTTAACCAACCAACCACTCAAGGTCATTAGTATTCATTCCATTTGATAGGCCATACATGATTCCTATTAGTCTTCCACCATAACTATGTCTCTGTCTTGCACTATTTCAGAGATACTATTGTTTATTTCCAAAAATTTAAGGAGGTCACATGAGCATGACCACTCCCACCTGAGTGACATTTTGTCATCTCAGGGCTAATACTGAACATGGCCAACCAGTGTATAAAATTTGAAGCTTCCAGCTTTAGCCATTCAACAGATATTTTAAGGGGTGTAAAAATTTAAAATGGATCATGTGACCATAACTATGCCCCTTGTCGGGGTGATACGTCATACTATTGGTAACATTTGTTATAGCCTATCTGTGTAGTGTGTAGTGTGTACGAAATTTTACGACTAGCTTCAGTCGTTTCTGAGATGATTGGGGCTCCAAAAATTTCATGCCTGCTTTTCGAATGTTTTGTCATCCGTAGGTTGTGACTTGATAGGTTCAACCCACATATAGAATTTGAAGTCCCTGTGACTATCGGCTATGTAGACATGGAAAATAACTAAAAAAGGTAGAAAATAGAAACTGAAGTGATTTTGAGTGCTTAGGGATAATTCAAGGTCATTGGCAATGTCACCATTTGGTAGATCAGATACAACTTCCTATTCAATTTTAATAGAAACAATGTGTCTGTCTTGTACCATTTTTCGAGTGAGTTATTTGTCGAGAATCACCTACTTCACTTTCATTTGTTGCCCCCTTTAGGGCAAATTTCACCAAGATCTTTGGCATTAAAAATAGAATCCCTTGGCTATCGTGTGGCATTTTTACATCATACCACCTTTGCCATTTTGATACAATACTGGCATGTGACAGACACACAATGACAGTATATATCGCACTAGCATAGCATTGCACGGTAAAAAATTAGTTATTTGTTGGTTCTGTAGTTACACACAGATAATGTCAAGCCACAGGGAATCAATTTTGCGATGACATTTTATAAAGATGATGCTGAGTTTCATTTTGGTGTAAATTTTCTGTAATTAATTTGTATTGATTGCACATTACAGTGTTGGTGTTACTTATATGTAGTGTCAATGCATACACCCTCGAAACCTTCCTATATTTGTGCATTTGTAATGTAAAAACAACAGCAACTGTTGGCTGTGCATCTGTTTTTTTTGTTAGATTACAATAACTTTCTGTTTTTTTTGCATTATGCAGCAGTTTAGCAATTTGAGTTTTAATTTATTTGTAAATACCACCTTTGGTTTTTAGTTTAACCAACTTGTTTTTTGGAATTAGTCTCGTTCTTTCGGGGCAAACCTATTCCATTTAAGGATGAGCAGGCGTATGCCTTTCCTATGTAACTGAATAAATCAGGAACCACAAATCCGAACTTCATCAGATTTTCTGTGCGTGTTGCCCGAGGCAGAGCCATCAATTAGAAGAGTTTGGCCACGCATGCCACTAGCCTGGTCCGCCTACAGCTGTGCCAAGACGTCACTACACAGCACGCATGGGCATCATGTTTGTGCCAATTTGTCGCAATTTCTTGTTCCCAGCAGAATAAATGTTATTATTCACACTTTTAATGAAATGTCGCTTCAAAATTGAATTTAATTTGGATAGAGATATGCTACTTCCTGGGGAAAATGTTCAGGTAGTTCCGGATAAACTAGAGTACCTGGTACACTTTTTGTGAGTTAATAAATAATGTCAGTTTTGTTGGTTCCTTTTTCATTAGTTGTTCAGGCTTACACAAGTTAAAGAAAAGTTCTGTTTGAACAGTTCAGGATTATTGCATTTTTGATTGTTTTATGAATTGTATTCTTCCTTCTTTGAAGATAGCAAACCAGATGAAATATTTTGCAAGTGTAAAGGTGATTAGTTTACTAACAGTTGATACGAGGTACATACTAGCTGGATTTGATATGATATGCCGTCTCATAATATCAAAAGACAATGATTTCCTGTAAAATAGCTGTCACTGTCACTGGGAATATAGTTAGGAAAACTGCCTGCATTGTGCCAAATAGATGATTAATACCTTCAGTATACGTCCTTGCTTTAAATAGCTTCCCTCTCCCCACCAAGCGACAGTGTCTAAGCCATGATGGTTGTATGAAGGTTAGGATGGAACAAAATCACAACTGTTTTATGCTGTATTGTGTATGGCAGTTGTTTCTCAATTCTGTATGCTGGGTTTGATTTAGGCTGTTTTTTGTGTTTATTAAGTTAGCATCTTTGTGTAGCCGAAATCATTTTGTTCTTGTATTGTTTGCGTTTGTTGTTTTTGGGTTTTGCTTCTGCAATGCTAAGCCAAAATATTGGTTGGGGAGAATGTCTCCAAATTGACCTAATTTGTGTTTACTATGGCGCTATATGACCTGCTTTGTGTTAAAAGTGCCTTTAAACCCGAAACACCAAGCTAGGACATAAAATCTTAACCAGTCACTCGGTCTTGCTTTGCCCTATTCTAGCTTCATTTAAACTACTTACTCCGACTCCTTCTGTGGTTATGTATAAATGCATCTAGTTCTTCAAGAACATGGCTGTTATTCATGATTTGGCACAAGAACAGATGCATACTATGATCCAAAGAAATCAGCAGTAATTATGGATATATTGATATGTCACAATGATGTAATATAATCTGTACATTTTGTGTTGTGTTTTGTGTTGTGTGTTTGTTAGCAATTTCGTCTTAGTTACTCTAGTCGATGTCTTGATGGCACTCATGTCTGAACAGTTCACAGTATTGCACTAAAACTGTCACATTGGGTGCAGTTTGTGAATATCTTGTGCTGTTATTTGTGTTTACAATGCAAATTTTACCTTTTTTGTACTAAAAATTACTAGCGATTGTTCAAATTTACAATAAATATATTTTGCCTATTACATGTTTTGATGGTGTTTTGTGTTAATTTTATAGTATGCTGTTCGTGTTACAGGAAGTGCATAGCACCATATGGATAGTCTATGGGGGATTTGTAATACGTTCCCTCAGCCCACATAATCTACTTACGAAAGAGCAAATCTGTCTAGTGTTTCTACACTGCTGACAGGTGGTACCCAGCACACAGACATGCTACATGTGATAACCTATATCAGTACAATTGGTTGCATGATTGCATCTATTAACTTTTTAGCTATTGAACAGATACTCATGATTAAAATCATGTTCAAGTAGTGATATATTGTATTAGTTGAAACCAACTTGAGGGATTCACCTCCAGAGCCACGAATGGGATTTGCACAAAACCAATGAGAAATTATTGAGTACCTCCCCATCCCCCTGCCTCCCTTCTCCCCCTCTTTGCTGAATACAGTTAGTACTAACCTCTGTCAAAATGGGCCAAAATCTACATATTAATGTCATAATTTCAAAATTTTTAGGGGGTAGCCTCGCCCCTGAATCAGACTGAGCAGTTGGCTACAATATGCAATATATGCTGCTGTCGTCGTTGGAAAAAAATATATCCTTCCCGCGAGACGGAGTCGAACCGCCGACCTAAGGATGGCAGGATCATAACCACTACAGTCCTCCGCTCTACCAACTGAGCTATCACGGGTTGAACAACTGTACTTGCTACATATGTTATTTAAAGACATTAATGAGTTGGGAAGGGTTAGTTTATAATTTTTGTGATCATGTTAGTATACTACTAAATACAGTGGCACATACGGTGTCTATAACAACGTATTCAGTAAAGCATATTAATAAACTATAACCACACCATGATCGATTCGTCAAACAGTTCGGGACCGCTCGTTTCGCCATCTAGCGAACTGCTTATAGTAAACGTCAGTTTGGAACAGCGGCACCTGGCGGCAGCACCAGTGCGACGACATCTGCATTAGTGAAAATGGAGTGGCGGACAGAGGACTCATCGACGGGTGTTGGCGCCGGTACGTCTGCCTGCTGGGTGGCCCATTCACGCTGGGTGTCTGCTGAACTTGCTCCGACACGCTTGATCGATTCTCCTTGCATAATGGCAATGCCATTAGCCTATGCCTGGCACGCAAAGGCCGTTGCCAACGACGCAAGATTGCAGTGGTGACTGCTTACTGTCTGTCTGTCATCTCATTTATCTGTGTAGTGTGTATACTGTAGTGTGCGTGAATGATGTATTGCACGTTACGTTTTGCAAGTTTTGTGTTTATATGTAGACCTATTGATACCCATGCAGGTAGGCGGGTCTAAGTTGGGTGAGCGTATAAATGTAGGCTATAAATGGAGGCGATATATACAGGGTGCGTGGTGCGCCAATAAAAAAACAATCCCTTAGAAAAAATGCTGTATTTTAGTCATGATAGCACGGATTTGAACCAAACTTTCATACTTTGTATGCAAGTATTCACGCAACATATCCTGCGAATTTTATTGAAATAACTGATATGGTATCTCAGATACAGCAGTTTAAACTTTAACGTTCACTTTTTCAAGTGACCATGCAGTTACACACAGTAAATCAAATTTTTCACAACTTTTAATCAACAGTTTAAATGTTCAAATCATGAATGGATGAGGATGATGCTTATAACTCACTCATCTAGCTGTATTTAGACAGAGTGTTCACAATGTCAGTGCTCACCAGTTGCAGCAACACACGATCCAAATCTGTTGCAAAATGATACAGTTGCCTTATTAATGAACTCGTGAAGCAAATCATTCTGTATCATCGACAAAACAGTCTTTTATCTCGGCATTACGTTAACCAGCTTTGGCGAGTGTCTTTGATAGTGTTCCAGCATAGTATACCTCACACATGATAATCCATTGGCGCATCCATATGATGCATTTTCTGTTACTTTTACATCAGAATCGCAGTTCAGTTACACGTTCACTTATAAAACTGTACTTTTAAGTTCAAATGGCTGTAATTTTTAAATCATATCAAATATTGTGACGGAATTTGCTGCGTATGTGGCGCTAATATCCTCCTCTGTGAAAGCTGTAAATTTGGTGAAAAAAAATAATCTATTACAGTAACTGAGATAATAATTTTTTCCTAAGGGATTGTTTTTTTATTGGCGCACCCTGTAGGCCTAGCATAGGCCAATTCACACCGCCAGCGCCGATGCGACATGCGACATGTCCAGTGTCCAGCTGAGTCTCGTCTGGCGGTGTTAATTGAAGGCCTATGCGGCGGGAGCCTGGAAAAATTAAGAACATTCATGCTAATCATGCATCTAGCATGTATACCTATAACTGTACAGTATTTAGTGGCCTAATTGCGTTGTAAAAGGTCGACTTTTGTCATGATGGGGAATACGGCCAATTAAATATGATAAATAGGCCTAAATGTGGCCACCTATATACGCATGTCGGCTGTAATATAATCTGTTACTAATTAGACTTAACTTCATATAAATTACTTGTTATTTTGCTATTTAAGTGTTTGCAAGCTACATTTATCTCTTGTTGTTTATTTTCTGTGTGTTTTATTCATTTGTTTGTACATGTTTGTTTATTTCTTGTCTACCATGTATGGTGAATAAAGATAAATATAAAGTAGCAAATACGTGTAGCGTGTTGGTGTGTAATTCAGGCCAGAATGAACGATAACAGTCGCAGGCTACGCCATGTTGTCGCCTTCCTTGTCGCTGCAGTTCCACTGTATCTCAGCTCAACAGCTGCGGCCTCGAGCTGTCACGCTGGTACGTTGCCTTCGCCTAACAGTAGGCCTAACAGTTTATTGCCGGTCCTGCCTGGCTCGGCATCTCTGCTCAATGCAGTGGAAGCTCGCCAGCTGCTGCTGCTGGTGACGACGGATCGCTGTACATGCAGGTTACCTGGAAATTTTTGGGCCCATTCTATGGGGCCATAGCGGTCCTCTCTGTCACGCGTTGTCGTTGTTGTCGTCGTCGTCGTCGTCGTCGTCGTTGTCGTGGACATCGATGCGCAGGCGGCGTGCGACAGTAGCGACACCTGGTGAATGGCAATGCGGCGTGTGGCGGCTCGCAGTGGCGAATGGGCCCAACAT
>Ga0209782_1000162_pt1 | contig 26388 bp, 22 predicted proteins | sample WorMetmaBAHAMAS1_FD_187390 | JGI IMG/M metagenome (GOLD analysis project Ga0209782, IMG submission 187390) | Marine gutless worms symbiont microbial communities from Max Planck institute for Marine Microbiology, Germany - Inanidrilus... | ecosystem: Host-associated > Annelida > Digestive system...
GGCCTAGACTGTGTGTGGCTGTCCTGCGTGACAGATGTTGGTCGAGCGTTGTGACTTGGCTATATTAAAGACTATTATTATTATTATTATTATTGTAATCTTTCTTCATAAGATTTTCCTTTCATATTATTAATCATTTTAGTAAACCTCCTCTGAACTTTCTCAAGTACCTCCTTGTCTTTTACATAGTGGGGATTCCAGGCAGAACGGTTCTTGGTGAGCTGCTGCCAGTGAGAAATGTGTATCTGCTGTTCGTGTTGTAGATAGTGAAGATCACAATGAGACGGAGAGGTCGAGGAGTGGAAGGATGATTGAGGTGTGTGAGATTCCTGCTGGAACAAGGAAGAGCATGCTGGCACTGATGCTGGAGAGTCAGAGACTCACCAACATCACTGGAGTGAGAGTTGAACAAGTCGAGTTCTTGACAGAAGATCAGTCTCGCGCTCGTGTTACACTCTGCACTGCAGAAGGTTTGTTTACGTCTATCTAGAATACTTAATATGCTGTTTTATTCATTTTCACGTTGTGAAATCTGACTGACATGTGAAATATTTGTAATTTGAGTTAATGTTGTTTTTTTAGTATAGTTTGCTGTTGAATGAAGTTAATGTAGATTGAGATAGTAATACTATAGCAAATATTTATAGTGCTTACAACTGACTAGAAAAGTCAGATTAATCTACTGCACTGAGCCTGAAACAGAAAATTATAACGAGAAAACTAAAACTAAACGTTCCGGCTATAGTACAACACCCATTTAATAGCCCTTTTTGTCTAGGATTACCTGAGTGAGCCGGTACCAAAAAAGTAAAACCAATCTGGATTTTACTGAAGCAAGAGACAGTTGGTGGCAGAAATGGATAAAGTTAATTAAATCTGTTATATAATAACGACAAAGACAGCGTGAAAATGAAGTAATGTTTTTTTGTCTAGCACCAGTTTTTCTGAGTCATCCTGGATGAAGGGCTGATAAGAAAGGTCATTGTTGCATTGTTCTTTATGACCTGTTGTAACTTGTCATCAAGTTACTCAGCTGAAAAGGAGCACAAAAATGTTAATAAAATAATAATAATAATAATAGTGATATGCATGCTGAGCTTTGTTTAACCAGGCTTCTGTAAAATCTTTAATTTAAGGAATTATAACAATAATGCTGTGTAACGTTCGTTATTATCAGTGAAAAGTGATTAAAATGGCAAAAAAATTTGACTGCGTCTGTCGCATATTTCAGTGGCACAGTCGTTGGTGGAGCGCCAGTTTGTCGAGTACAATCAGCACAAATACATGATGAAACTACCTGAAATGACAGTTGCTGAGGAGTCTGTCGCTGATAAAGCTGATGAAGATGATGATGACGAGGCTGGTTATTGTGAACGCTCAATACTCGTGATAGACGTGCCAGATACACTTGCTGAAGCAGTGGAGTGTCTGGTGGAGAGTGAAAAGAAAGGCGGCGGTGCAGTCGAGCTGCGGAGGAGAGACAACTATACTGGAGCGATGCTGTTCGTGTTTCTCAGTAAAGATGGTCAGTAAATTACTCCCATATCATGTTGTCTTGTTGCTGTAGCTGATGATTCCAACAATGTCACTTGTGCATTTGGTGAAATTTGCCAGTTAGAAAGATAGTAATGATTTCATGCTAGTGTTAGTGAAATAATTTCTATGTTGACTGTTAATGTCTCAATTTGAGCTGATACCAGATGGAAAAAACAGCCACCATCACTCACAGTCACCATCTTTGGTCTGTTTGCCATTCGTTAGTCTTATCTGTTTGCTACAAACTATATCAATATATATATCTTGTTTGTTCAATAAATTCTAAAAATTTTGTGACATGTAAAGGATAGTAAAGTGACATCACAGTGTAAACATCAACAAAATGCAAAAATCTCAATTTGAGTTGGAAACTTTGTTTACTGCTAAATTACAGTTTGTTTGTAGTTAATGTTGCATACTGGCTGATTACTTCAGTTTTTATTATACTGCACAAGCTGGTTTTGCACTGGCTGTTAATGTTTTAGTTGCTGCAAATTTCATCAGACAAGGACAGCTAAAGGTCGGTACCCGTGAGCTATCAGTGACTAAGTTTACAGGAAATGTCTATGAATTTCCACTATCGCCCAACAACAAGGAACAGATGAGAGAGCTGTCAGAACATGATACAAATGTTCAGTTGGATGAAAAACAGCACCTTGCAGGTACATTGGTTCTTCAGCGTTGATGTGACTGTTGAGTTCTGTACAGTGAACTGATTTAGTATTTCCAGTTTTGTTTTAGAGTGTGCGAAACTAAAAATATGCCAGGAAAATTGAAAAAAATTAATGAACATAAGAAATCAGAATTCTGCTGTAATGTTAGGAGAACAAGTTAAGACAAAAAATATTTCTTGACAACATGCAGTATTGTTGTCCTCGAGTCTTGGTCTTGGTCTTGTAAAAGTACCGTAGTCTTGCTGACTGACAGCATGTGAGTCATTGGTGTGTTTACTAATGACATTGCATGTATGCCATAAAGTCTGTCACTTATAAGATACAGACCAGCGACTTCCAGTGGTAGTTGGGTAACATACAGAGCCATACAGAGATTTTTTTTCAAACTACTAGTGCAACACAACAAAATGAATAATTGGCTACTGCCAGTCAAATATGGTTACTGCAGAGTCTAACTTTGCCACATGCTGACCAGTTCTCAAAATGCTTTCAAATGAGTAAATTTTTAACATCATTGTTTAATATCTTACATAACTTGATATTGTTGAACATGTTTTTGGTGGATTATTTTGTGAAATATATGACATCTTTATGAATCGCATTGACTGTTGCTGAGGTTTGTCACTGTTATGTAATCTTTAATATTCTGTTTGTAATTCTACATTCTGCACACTAATTCTGTAGTTTATAAGTGTTGATGTATGCTTAATGTTTTACACTTTTGGTTAGGTGTAAGTGAAACACTGCTTAAAGGTTGCACTGCAGTCATCTGTGAAGACTGACTTGGATAACCTTTGGTAGTTGAAGCAGTTGCGTGTTAGACAACAACTGAAAAAGGTGTCAGCAGTTATCAATGACTGTTGAGTATTCTGCAGTGTATTCCGTGTTGCATATGACGTAGAATTCGACACTGAAACTTCACCTGTGGAATGCCGTGAAATCTTCATCTCAAATATTCCAGCGACTGACACTGCTGAGAAGTTGACGACAATTTTTGAGAGCAAAAGAGTAACAGGCATTGCCAACTGCAGTGTTGAGGCTCTAACCTTTGATGCTGATGATTCCAGTTGTGCCATTGTCAAGTTTACCACAGCGGAAGGTAGTTTACATGCTGTTGTCATTGCATCAGTTTTCTCTTACTGCTTCTATTGCTATGACTGCTGCCAATCAACCTGTGTTAGCTGGCAACTCCAGTTAAGAACTGGAGAATTTTGCTGGACAAAGAGTTTAATATCCACATACGCTTGCTGTTGTCAACAAGTGCTTTCAGGTTGGGTCGATGATGCTAGAGTTCTCCTCAGTGCATCAGTTTACATTCACTTGTGCATTAATTATTGCTTGTCTGTTGTATGTTTATTTGCTACCTGTTTTGCACGTTGATTGGATTTTTGCTCAGTTCTGCTCCAGCAGTTTGAGGACATTTTAAAAAACCATGGCAGCTAGCACAAAACTAGCAGCAGCAGCAGCAGTTTATTGTGTATTGATAACGTTGACAGTAGTGATGACTGTGAATATACTGTGAGAACCATTGCATCCATGTGTAAGGGGGAGAATCCACTGATGCCATGGGCCCGATTTTTACCCTGGTCGCCGGGGGGCGCTGCATCGCCGTTCTCAATGATGCGATGCCTAGACGACGACGTCGCCCGCCCGTGGAATTGCGCCCTGGATTCAAAATTCAGACATCCTGAACGACCAATGAGCATCAAGCACTGACCAACGCCCATAAATAACCTCCATGGGACCACCCGATGCTGCTGCTGATCCGGCCTGGAGGTGCAGATTGGCAGCCACCCCCGAAGCCCGGGGCTGCACGCTGATTGGCCCCTGGTGGCGGACACGGCCCGCAACGGACCTCTCGGTGACGTGTGTGTGTGAGCATGCTTGCAAGTAGCAGCCGACCTGGAAAAGATTGCATGGGTTGGAATGCACTGGAAACTTCGAGGCTGATGATGTTGTGATTGACGCATGTACATAACCGCACAGACACTTGCCACCGGCCCGGTGACACATGTCATTGTTATATTTAGAAGACAAAAATCCTTCAAAAAATGTAAAATGCATACATGATGCTGCACATTGTTTCTGCATGGTGCTAGTCACTTAGCCAAGGCCGTAACAAGGCTGACACAGCACCCAAGGCCAGAAGGGCCAAGGCATGGTGGGGTTCTTGGGGCAGTGAGCCCCCTCCCCACCAGCTAGGGGTCTGGGAGTGCACTGTAAGCTCCCCAGTGGGGTCTGTGGCAAAGCCCCGGCCGAAATCGATATCCACCGTCCAGTCCATTGGTCAGTTTTAAACATTTAGTAACTACTAATAGGTCTGTTCTTGTGTGTCAAATTTTTCTATGAAATTTCGCGGGTGTTTAAACACCCAGAACACCCCCTAGTTGTGGCCTTGCACTCAGCTTCTGCGTGTTGTATGTTATTTGTGGTGATTGTGAGTTGCGCAGTAATGTGTGATGATGGTTACAGTTGTGTCTCAGTTGCTCACGAAGGAGTTTATTGAGTTCAAGCAAAACAAATACTTCATACAAGCAGTGGGAGACTTTGCCACTGCGGCTATGAATCGTACTGATAATGTGCCTCATGTTGACGATGATGAAGATGAATCACTAAAACCTCTCCTCATCAAAATCAGTGATATTCCACATGGACTTTCAGAACAGACAGTTCAAATGATACTTGAAAACAAGCGCTATGGTGGCAGTGCAACCAGATGTAAAAAGTTTAATGAGTCAGAGCGAAGTGCGGTTATTGAATATGAAGAGCGTGCTGGTAAGTCAGTTGATCATCTGTAGTTTAGTGTCTCTGATGCGGTGCTAGATGGAGATGTTGTAACAACAGGCCACTAACATGAAGTGATATATGGCATATCTAATAACAGCAATTGTGGTAACCTTAAGTGTACTTGAAGGTCGTCTGTTGCGTGCAAGCTTTTTCAAATGGGATGTTTCGTATACAGCTGGCTAGATTTCGAGTGCTAGTAAGTGTTTAAATCAGAAGAATGTCTAGTGTAAGTATTGTAGACTTTATGTGGAGTTCATGCCCAGTGAACACTGAATCTTTTTGTACTGAGATAAGTGTCAGATAACTTAAGTCATTTTTTCTGTGTTCCTGAATACAAGTGTTTGGCCATGCAGAACACTTGCCATGCCATGTGTCACAGCATTTGCTTTGCATATTTTAGTCATGCCATAGAGCAGTAGAACATTAAGTGAGTGGTCACTGATGACCAGCAGGTTGACAGCACAGTTCTTGATCAAAATGAGCCGGTCAGTTTGGTTGCATCAGTATGTTGAGTTTGTTTAGTGACTGCACAATTTCTAAGTTCATTTTTAATTGTAATTATTTAACTGTACTTAGTTGCTGAAGAGCTGTTGAGAAAGAAGAAGATACATTACAAGAATGATGAGATGTTGGTGTCACTGTACGACGCAGTCAGTAAACACGAGGACATTTCACCTGCGGATGTCAGTGCTGATGCTACTGATGATGCTGCAACCTGTGATCAGTCTGATCTCATTCTCGTCAAAGTGTCTGATATTCCATCAGACTTGGCCGAAGATGTGTTTCGGATGGTGTTTGAAAATAAGCGTTATGGCGGTGGCAGTATTAAAGCAATGAAATTCTGCAGGTCCGATAACTGTGCAGTTATTCAGTTTGAAAGTTCAACAGGTAACACATGCGCACTCTCGCACATGCACACACACACCATTTTAATAGCTATTTGAAGTGAATGTTGAACACTAAATTCAAAATCATGTTCTCTGTAGTCTATGTGTTAGTTTGTGATACTGTATGTTCGTTAGTTTGTAGCATAGTTGCTCGGATAGAAAGGCATCTGTTACATTAACAAGATCCGAATGTCGGTGACAGACATGTTGCCATTATAGCAAGTGCCAAAGTCAGTAGCTGCCAAAGGTGATATCAGGCACTTCCATTTATTAGGGCAGCACGTCAGTGCCATTTGTCTTGCAAATTATGACTTCCTATTAGTGTTCTATGGTGATCTTAGTCTAGGTGGAACTGTCGTCGAGTTGTAAGCCATTGATGTCAGCAGAACAGTAGTCTGCAAGACAAGAAAGAAGACGACGATGGTAGCAGGACATTTGTAGAGCCACTTTCTCTGTGCAGTGTGGTGGCTAAAACACTCCCAACAAATTCAGAGATTTCTCAGTGAGACCAACCCTAGTCTGCAGTTAAGTCGGATGATTAAAATTAAATAAATATATGTTTTATGTACAGATTATTATAATGATAATTTTAAAACTTGAATTTTATATGTAGAGTTTTATAAAAATTTATGTGTGTATCATAAGACAATGTCTGCTGAGTGAATGGTTCTCCTGAAGAGAGTGAGGCTTGATGCACTGTCATGCCTGTAGACAGTAGCTGTAACCCATCATGATTTGCTGGTTTGTAGTTGGTTGAGAAGATTGAATATTATTGATTAATACCGAGTATCTCAAGTGTAGTGATAGTGAATGCTTGATTACTTCAGTGAATCTCAGTTGTCTCAGCGCTGGTGTATCTTGAGATGAATGCATTTGTTGTGGTTTGACCTTTGACCTCTAGCAGATAATGCAAATTTCACAAAACAAACTCGGTGGTAAACTGTTGCTGTTACAGTTGCGGAAGCAATGATAAGCAAAGAGTCAGTGCAGTTTAAAGATGCTGTGATGCGTGTAACACGGCATGATGGCACGTTTGCTGCCGATGGACCATCTGCAACTATACAAGTCAGCAACATTCCCGACAGTTTTAAGCAAGACACATTGTCAATGTTGTTTGAGAACACGAAGCGGTCAGGAGGTGGCAATATTGAGAAGATTGACTTTGCCCCAGACACTGGAAGAGCTCTCATCACTTTCCAGGATTCAGCTGGTTTGTGTCTCAACAAATTTTGGTTATTTCTACTGTGTGCACATTCGAAATGGTTTATCTGGTGTCATGCCACATGTTCAAGTGTTTTGTCACATGGATGCATTCTCTGTGCTATAAAAAAAAACTGTTTCATAAAACCTGCTATTGATGGTTTTGTATTACCATTTTGAGATTTTAATAACTTACAACATTAGCAGTGAAAGTCAGTGATGTGGTGTTTATCGTGTTCACTGTGTTATTGTCATTCAGTGGCTGCACGATTGTTGGAGAGAAAGACAGTAATGTTTAAAGGCCAGACATTGTTTATCTCACAGCCTTGTAAGTCGACTGAGTCTGATGCAACACCACCGATGGTCGCCATTGATGAACTACAGAATTCCACAAACACCGTCAAAGTCACCAACATCCTACCGTCTCTGACAGACGACATGCTTATATTGTATTTTACGAATGCTAAACGTTCACATGGTGGAGAGATTAAAGATTTGTATCTGATAGCTGAGAAGAAGAAAGCTTTCATCACTTTCAGGGATCCAAGTGGTACGTTTATCTAGTATGCTGTAATGTTGCAGTTTTATGTTTGCATTTTATGTACACCTGAATGTGAAGTACTTTTAGTCTGTAGTGTAATTATTCGATCATCAGTTCTAAGTCTAAATGGCATGATACAACTTTTGACAAAATGGAAATTTAGTTTTTTTTTCTTCAGTATTGTGACACAGTTAGGAGACGAGAAGGACATTCCGTAAAAAATATCTGCTCTGACCCAACCAAACTTGGAGTATTTTTGAAAAATTTAGTCAGCTAAATAACAAGAAGCTCAGCTATTGTGGAGGGATTACACGACACTATATGTCAGTTGAAATTTTTGACAACTGCTGCGCAAATAAATGAACTAGAAATGCGTGGCAAAGCCTACTGTATAGCCCGCTCGGCGCCACAGTGTCTCCCCTAGCAGGTAGTAGCGAACATGACCATGCTACCACCAGGCAAGCGTGCAAAAAAGAATGCACATGGTATCAGTCTGCCTTCATTACTTTCTCTTTTCTCCCAACATTATTTCGTTGCCATGGGAACGTCGCTTCGCGAATCGCAAAATAAGGTACAGATCTATCATCTGCATCCAAAGCGCTTTCATAGGGTGAAAAGATTGCGAAAATCAGTCCAGTAGATCTGGAGATATTCCACTAAATACGACAGTTTTTTGGCCGTGTCGTACCAGACGTTCACAAATGAGCTCTGTCAACTATGGAGTAACTGGACCGAAGTTCACGAAATTTTGCACAATATAGAGGCATCATTTGCACTGTTAATGCGCACATCGAGGTAGCGGTATCCCATTCCATTTCTGAATGCCAGAATGACAAAAGTGGGGAGTTTGCCATTTTTTCACAAAATTGGTTGCCATGGCAACGTCCCTTGAGATATGAAAAAAGAGGTCCAGATCGATCATCTGCACCCAAAACGCTTTCATTCCGTGAAAAGATTGCGAATATCGGTCCAGCAGATCCTGAGATAATTGATCTCCGAGAAATCATTTTAAAAAAGAAAAAAACAAAGAAATTAACGCCAGCAAAATATATAGCCTGGTTGGCAACTTATCCGAGCGAGCTAAAAAAAGTCACATTTGAAAAGGCATGCAACAGGTGAATTCCTTTTGCTACAGTAAAATAATCTGTAGTTCTTAACAAGTTGACCCGTATGATGGCGTGTATAATACGTAGGTTATTGCTGATTGCAGTTGATTTAGCGAACCTTGTTTCATGTCGTCTGCTTGAATGTCATTATGTATTTATTGTGTATAAAGTTTGATGATATATGGGTTGATTGTGTACATGTGTGCAGTGTGCGAGCGTGTGTGTTGCCATTCACACACATTGTGTGGAGCAACACTCAATGTCACAATGCTAGAGTCACAACCTGATGTTGATGTCTCTGCCGTCAAAGTGACTGGAATCCTTCCCACACACTCCCGCGACTTTATTTCACTTTATTTTGAGAGCAAACGGTCTGGTGGAGGAACAGTTGTGGCTCTCTTTGTTGACCGTGAGGAAGGCATTGCTGTGGTTACTTTCAGCAGCGCACACAGTATGAACGTGTTTCGTCATGTTCTGTTATTGAAGTTTTTGCTTCTGTTATCTACATTTTTTTTCTGTGAACTGTTTGCATACTATTTGGTTGTAGTTGAAATTACTACTACACAGTGACGTAAGAAAACATGAGTATTAATTTTGATTATAATTGTGTGAAATTATGAGTATACAGTGTATAATTTTTAATATATGTTTTAACAAAACAACATTATTGACATATTGTCACGTGATTTTTGACATTAATTTTTTATTTAAATTTAAGTAGTTTGATATGCAAAATGGAAAACAGTACCAAGGTGAAAGAGATGCATGCATTTTTGAACACAGTGTACACAGAAGTGCCATAATTAAGTAATGCTTGGTATCAGTAGTTGTGTAAAGTTTCCTTATAAGCCGTTATATGTTCCATCAGTGCATCAAGTGATGTTGCTGCCAACAAGTCAATCATTGCTAAGCCATGGGTAAATGATAAAAACTGCAGTTTATGTAATGTGTTAACAGCCACGGATCAAAAACTGCAAAAATCATAAAAAGGTGATACTGCCCACCTGATGCTGAGTAATATCACCTTCTTATGATTTTGCAGTTTTTGATCCACGGCTGATAACACAGTAGATAAACTGCATTTTTTATCATTTATATTTGCTGTCTTATCATCAATTACAGTACATTTTATAGCACTTAGGCTAGGGAAGGCAATTATGCACACAAAAATTCTGCTGAAATAGGTGCTGAAATAGGTGCATGTGCATGCTGTTATATTTTCCAGATCGCAATTGGCCACAATGTGCATTTTTTCTAAAACATAAATTTTAATATGCTGAGGAGGTGTGGAGGATCAAGGCACATCACCATGCCAAATTTTCGCGAAACTGGTCCAGTCATAGCAGATATTGCAATTTTTTTTATTTTTCATGATGGCAGCCACCGCCTTCTTGGATTTTCAAAAATGGGAAATTTTATTGGCAGGCAGTGTCCGGAGGGCCCAGATGCATCATTATACTAAATGTCATCACAATCGGTCTTTTCATTGCAGAGATATTGCAATTTTTCAAATTTTCAAGACGGCCGTCGCCGCCATCTTTGCATTTTGAAATCACAAATTTTTATTGCCTAACGGGGTCCAGAGGGTTGAGACACATCAGCAAGCCAAATTTTGCCAAAATCAGTCAATCGGTGGCGAAGATATTAAGAGTTTTCAAGATGGCGGCCATCCGCTATCTTGGATTTGTTTGGGCATATTTGTACCATACACGGTGATTACTTGGGGGTCTCTATCACTCTGCAAAATTTATTTGGTTATGATCGATGCAGTAGTTTTTATAATATGAACATTTCAATATTTGGCACGTTTGGCTGGAAACGCTTGTTCACACCCCAAAAATTGTTTTTTTGGGCAATTTGATCGTCTAAATGGGCTGCTACAATATCAACCAAAGCTAAAAAAGGCACACTCTTGCATGAGTCTGCATCATTTGAGCCATCAAATGTGAAAATGTGGTGAGCGGTCTGACCTGTCATTGAGTTGCTTAAAAAGGGGGTATAAATAAACAAATTTTTGTTGTATTTCACCTATTTGCCCAGAAGCCCCCCATCGATGGATTTACACTAAATTTTGTACAGCTGTAGAGGTCATGGTCGTAATCACCTGTGACAAATTTTTAGCGATAGGTTAAGGGAAGTCGATTCTGTAGAGGGTCAAAAATGGAGGGTTCCCATTGACTAAGCCAGTGGCTGTTAATACAGGGCTGCGCAACTGCGCTGCCTGTGATGTGTGTTCATCTCCTGATCACGTAAGATGACTGTGTTTCTTTGCTAATGACGAAAATTTTGCCACAAAAGTCACAGATTCTCTTCCATGTTAAACATGTACAAAACTTAATGAAATTAATTACGTTTGACAAAATTCTTGTTACAATAGAATTCTGCCACATTTTGATGGACTACAGTGTTATTTAGCCCGCTTGGCAAACTTGCCGGTGGGGCTATATATTTTACTTGCATTAATTGCTTTCTTTTTTTATCTTTTTAATGATTTCTCGGAGATAAATTATCTCAAGATCCGCTGGACCGATTTTCGCAATCTTTTCCCCGAATGAAAGCGTTTTGGGTGTAGATGATCGATTTGGACCTCTTTTTTGATATCTTAAGGGACGTTGCTATGGCAACCGATTTTGTGAAAAAATGGCAAACTCCCCACTTTCGTCGCTCTGGCATTCAGAAACGGCATGGGGTAACGCCGTGTATGGGCAAGATTAAACAGTGCCACTAATGCCACTACATCATGTAAAATTTTGGTGAAGTTCGATCCAGTAGTTTCGGCGAGAACCAGCTAATCGAAATTACATTGCATGTTCACATTGTGGTTCGGCGTATTTCGTAGAATATCTCCTGATGTACTGGACTGATTTTTGCAATCTTTTCACCATATGAAACTGCTTTACGTGGCGATGACGGAGCTGTACCTTATTTTCCAATTTGTCAAGTTGCCATGGCAACCAAATAATGTTGCCCTAATGAAGGCAAACAGATACTACGTGCATTCTTTGCACGTTCGCCAGATGGTAGCACGGTTTTGTTTTGCTACGACTTGCTACTAATGTCACTATATGGTGTAAAATTTTGGTAAAGATCGGTTTAGTAGTTTCAGAGAACAGCCTAACAAATGGAACTTGCGTTGCGCGTTAAAGTCGTGGTTAGATTGTAAATAACTAAACAAGTATCTCAGGATTTGCTGGACCAATTTTCACAATCTTTACACCAAATGAAAGCATTTTGAGTGCAGATGATCATCTTGACCTCTTTTTCTGTTACCTCAAGGGACGTTGCCATGGCAACCAATTTTGTGAAAAAATGGCACACTCCCACTTTAGTCAATCTGGTATTTAAAATGATTGCAATATCGCAATTTCGATTTCAGAATATTAAATAGAATGAATTATCGCTACATTGTGTACAATTTTTGGTGATGGTCCAGTAACCCCAGAGATTGTGAGGGTAACAGTTGTACGTTTTTGGACAAGATGGCAAAATCGGCCTATCCCACTGAATATCTCAGCAGTTACTAAACCGATCTTTGTCAGCCTTTCAGCATAAGTAGTCATATAAATTGGGATTACAAAACTGTCATAAGTTTACGGTAGCCCAAGGGACGTTGCTATGGTTAACCAATTAATTTTTTAGCATTTTGGCAGACGTCAAAATCTACCACCTTTATTCGTTGCTCTGGCATTCTGAAACGGAATGCACTAACGCCTTTTGTATACATCACTTAATAGCGCCGCTAATGCCACTATATAGTGTAAAATATTGGTGAAGATCGGTCCAGTAATTTCGGTGGAGAACATGCTAATAGATAAAATTGCACTGCAACTCCGCTTCAATTTGATGATCATCGTCCATTCGTCGGGCAAATACTAGACCGATCTTTGTCAGCCTTTCAGCATAAGTAGTCACATGTATGGGGATTACGTTGCTATGGTAACCAATTAATTCTTGAGCATTTTGGCAACGTCAGTATCGACCACCTTCATTCGTCGCTCTGGCATTCAGAAACGGAATGGCATGTATATGCATGATTAAATAGCGCCACTAATGCCACTATATCGCGTAAAATTTTGGTGAAGATCGGTCCAGTATTTTTGGCAGAGAACATTCTAATGGAAATTGCATTGCGTCTTCACGTCGTGGTTCGTCATATGTCATCCAATATCTCTGGATGTACTGGACTGATTTTTGCAGTCATTTCACCATATGAAAGCACTTTACATGTCGATGATGGTTCTGTACCTCATTCTCCAATTTGTAAAGGGACGTTGCCATGGCAACCAAATAATTTTGCTGTAATGAAGGTAAACTGATAATACTGGTTGCATTCTTTGCAGTTCGCCAGATGGAGCACAGTTTTGTTTCGCTACTACTTGCTAGGGGGCGACACTGTGGCGCCAAGTGGGCTATTTGCTAGGCTTTGCCACGTATTTCTAGTATTACAAATACTTTTATTTTATGCAAATTCAGAATTAGGTGATTTGTGATCTTCGACTGCAATGACAATTTTAAGTATACGTTAATAAACTTGTCAGTGAAATGTATCGTTTCGGCTAACATGAGGGCAGAAATTCACTACAAAATCTTTAGCCATACAGGCAGTTTGATGAAGAATATAGCCTGAGTAATTTTTAAAATGCTGCTGGATTTGGTGTAGTGCAGTATATGTGATTGCAGTAATAACAGTGCTGATAGCTGTATGTAAGTAGCATGGCAGTCAAGGTAATGTTGCAGTAGAACCATTGAGTGATCCTTATGACAGTGTGTGGGTGTGTGAAGTGTCAAAGCCAGTGGCAAAGTGTCTGTTGTTGTTTCTGTGCAGCGGTGTCAAGTGTGCTGAGTGTCAGTCAACACAAGCTAGGTGATAATATAGTTCACGTGTCTGCATTAAAACCGCAGCCTCCGCCCAGTCGAATATTCAACGAACCCATCGATGAAACACGTCTTCTGGCCAAGAAACTTCCTCCTGGTTGCAGCTGTGATGAACTTCAGACATTCCTTGCTCAAGTCTCGGCACCTCGCATTCATTGCTGGAGAATTGGTGTCAAACCAACGACGGCTCTGCTTGAGTTTGTCAGTGCACCAGGTATCCAGCAAGTTTGACTACATAAGAAGACACGTGACTATGCACGCAGTCATATTATGTGAGCATACCTGTTAGATCTGCAATTCTCGAAGGAGCTGAAGTGATTATAGCTGCAATTAGAATGTAAATTATGCCTGAATAATTGAAATTTTGTACCATATTCACATCATTCAGTCAGGTGTAATAAGCCATTCAGGTTGTGGATCCAGTATGACCAGAGAGAACTTTGTTATAACATTGGAAGAATTATTTAGTTTAGGCTGCAGTTGTGTTAAGTTGTCATAAAAAAATACTATTGGCCCAGCATAGGTGTATGCGTATTGTAGTTGGAATCAGCTTGTCAGAAACTTGAGTGTGAATTGCTTGACGGTGGTTAAATCATTATCATATTTACAAACATCCTGTTGCCTTCTGATTTAGTTTCTTGATACATGATGATGTATAAATGATTGATTGATTGAATGCTTGCTGCACAGACTACACAGCAGTGCGACAGCTGGTTGTCAGTCGACCATTCAAAGGTCGGATGATCTCAGTCGAGAGAGTTGCTAGGACATGCCGAGTGCTAGTGCGTGGTGTTCCGGCCTCTGTCACCAATGATTATATCTCACTGTACTTTGAGAATCAATCTGGAACTGATGTAACTGACACACAGCGACTTGATGACTATGTCATCATCACATTTGCCAAATATGAAGGTGATGCAAACATTATTGTGTTACTTTGTGCATCTGTTGTGTTGTTTTATGACTGTTTGTATGGAATTGAATTATTGGGAAATTGAGCTTTGACATTGACAGCTAAGAACAGCATCAACAATATTTTTAACAGATTGGTATCAGCAATGCATTAAAAAATTACATTTACTTACTAGCTGACTTACTAGCTTACTTGGTTGGGTGGCATGGTTATCTGTCTGGTGTGAGGTACAGACTTGCATATGGCCCGGCTGATGCCACTGCCACTCACTCTAAGTAAGTAAGTTTAATAAAACACGCAGCTATACAATATAAGACCTGAATAGATAAATACATGTACAATACAATAGGCCTACATAATAAGAGCAGCAATAATACACTAATTAAAAATGAGTAATTAAAATGGCGATAACATGATATGATTGCGGAACTAAGATACTAATAAAAAAATTAACAGGCAAATATAGACAACAGTAAAGCAACTATTGATAAGTAAGTAAGTTTAATAAAACACGGAGCTATACAATATTATTTTATGTATTTTGTCTATATTTCTGTTTGTGGAAAATAAATTCTTCTTCTTCTTCTTCTTCTTCTTCTTGACAATGGTTAAGTCCATATTGTATGAAGAAACAATAGCGCTTGGTACGGGTGTAGACTTTGGGAAAGGTTTGGGAAGATCTAAGCCTTGAGGTAATTACTGTGGATCTGGGTGGAGGAAGGAGACTGTGGAGACAAGAGGCAGGATCCATGATATTGCAGAAAAAAAACAGATTTTCTCTGCACGAAGCCAGCAAATTGAGATTTGCATAAAACAGCATGGATAGATATGGCATTCCGCGGGTTGAGTTGTAAATAATATGGATAGCACGCTTTTGGACAGCCTCTGTAGTCTCAGACTGGTCTGACACTGTCTCTTGCTTTAGTAAAATCCAGATTGATTTTTACTTTCTGATATCAGCTCACCCAGGTAGTCCCAGACAAAGGCATACCATTAAATGGGTGTTGTTGTTGTTGTTGTTGTTGTTGTTGTTGTTGGTTACTTAGCAGCTTTTTGTCCAGGATGATCTAGCTGAGTGAGTTCCATAAAAGAATGGCCAGTTTAAGTAAGATTCAGAATTTAGTCTTCATCAATTTTTAAACCAGTTTTGAGACATTGCTTCTTAACGAAATTCAAGAAGGCTGCCGCCATGTTGAATTTCTTTGGAAATGCATTTAGACTGCCATGGTCTATAATGATGTCCAGCATCTATGCATCTAATTTGTTTCCATTATCTCTAACAATTTGTGAGGTACTAGGTTATCTGCGTATTTATTTTAGTAGCTCTACTGACATGTTGCAGTGTATGTAAGGTTACATACTCCTATTTGTCATAGAATTTTGTGGATATACTATCTTTTGCTTTGAAATTACAGCTACTTTTACTTTAATTTTTTGTGCCACTTTTGGGGAGATTTGACCGCTGGAGTAGGGGTACTGTGGTATCAACAAAACACTCAAAAGATGCATCTACAGCAGTTCTAGTAGTGTGTGAAACACAACCATATCTGTTTTAGTTTCAGAGAAATACCTGGAATATATACATATCTTCTTGGCATTACTGTAAATGATATCTACATGGCTATTTGAACAACTTTATAAATATTTATGTGCTAATTTTGTCAAGAAAAGTATTTTATTACTAATGCTTGAGCATTTATCTTTTTCTTGTTTTTTTATTGGGTCTCGAAAGTTAGTCATAATTGTAGGACTGCTGGTCGCATTTTTTGTCAATATTGACTGTTATGGGTAAAATGCTATTACACTATCTAATGTGGTGTATGTATGTAGAATAATATAAACTGTTATGTTGTAGTCATTCGTAAAGTTCTGGCACATGAACATCGTCTTAACAATGTTGCCTTGACAGTGAAGCCGTATTATAAATGGCTTGGCACTGCAGCTGGAGATGTCTTGCAGACTCACATGCCACCTCGCGCTGTCGACTCTTTCATTGTCCCGTGTGAACAAAAGGTGCTGGATTATGTCTTGCACACTCCGACATTGATGAAAGCAATTGAAGCAAAGCTGGAACATGAGAACTGCTTGATTTCTTGGCCTGATACACTTGATGGTCCACTTGAACTGAGGTTCAAGAAGACTGCAGGTGACAACTGTCCTAGACAAGACTGGGCTGGCAAGTGTGAATCTGTGATGGGCAAGTTCCTGTCAAACATTAAGTTTGAGACTGTGAATGTCTTACAAGAGATATGGAACCGGTTCAAGGCAGAGGTGGAGAAGAGTACAAAAAGTCACAGTTCCGTGGTCAAATTTGATTTTGATGATGACAACTGCAATCTTAGCTTCGTTGGACAAAAAATTGCGTCTGAGAACTTCCGAGCATTAGTAGAGTCCATAAAGGCAGATCTTGAACAAGAACTGCAGAAAAAGCACAAACAGATTACGGAGACAATAACCAACCTTCAAAATCATCAGCTGATGATTCTCTGCCTCTGCAACTATGCAGATGAAGTTATAGCCATGATTGGAAATGACATTAAAGTGGTTATAACACATACTGAAGTGCACATGGCTGGAATGCCTGATGATGTGAAACGTGCTAAATTGAAAGTGTATGAGAAAGTTACACAGTTACTGAGTGACACGGTGACTGTTTCGAAGGCACGTGCAGAACTGATGGAGAATGAATCTGTGAAATCGCATCTTCTTGAGTGCTTCCGTCATCGGCAGATTGTTGCCGCATGGAATTTGCGTGATACTGAGTTGTCTATTTCTGCATTCAACAAGGACCAGCTGACTATGGCCAAGGACATTATTGCATCAATTTTTGTCGAAAAAGAACTGCCTCTCAATGCGGCTAGCAAGTCACTGTTGTTGCAGCAGAAATGGAAACAATTTGAGATGCAGCTGATTGCCGAGCATAAGATGGTCGTTGTTTACAAGGGGAAGGAAGACTCTCTGGTGTTGTGCTGCACTGGGGAACATACTGGCACTGTTGAAGAAAAAGTTCACAGCTTTATTGAGAAGAACTCTCACGTTCAGAAGTTAGTGCCACTGATGCGTCCAATTGCAGATCTGTTGGAACGGTTTATGTCAAGTGATTTGGAGAAGATTATGTCAAAATTGACACAGTGTGGTGGTGACATGAAGCGTTCTGATGATCGCAGTGAATCAGGCTTTGTGCTGCTTGGTAGTCGTTCAGCAGTAGAGTTGGCCAGCAATGAACTGATGAAACTCACTGGCACCATAGCTATTTATGATCACGATATTGACAGACCTGGCATTCCAGCATACTTGACGAGTACTGCCGGTAATGCAATACTCTCTGACCTAGAAAGAAGGCATAATGTTGTAATTGATCTTGGTACACCAACAGAGGCAGCAGCAGCAGCAGCAGGAAATGTTAGCACCAAAGCAGTTGTCAAGTATTCACGCAAGGTAAAGTTGTAATTTTGTAATTGTGATTGTTTTGACAATTGATCCACATATTTAAGCATAATGTAAAATATTCAGACATGCCTGGCATCTGAGATAATTTACAGGTCACCACAATATACAAACTCAACACAATGAGCTTCAGTAAATGATACCAGTTTTATATCACTTGGATTACTCCAGTATTTTTAGCTCTGCTCATTTGAGCAAAAATCAAGAAGGGAGAAGAATGCCTAATTTTGGGGGCCAGTCTAAGTATCTTATTGCTTATTTTCAGTGCAAGGTGAAATTTTTATATAATCTTTAGGCAACTGTTAGAGTAACTGACAGACGGATAGTCTGTGATAAATTTGTTATGTCTTGTAACTTACAATTTTTTAGCCCGCTCAGCAAACTTGCCGACCGGGCTATATATTTTACCTTCCGTAATTTCTATCTTTTTATCTTTTTTTAACAGCAGACAAATTATCTCAGGATCCACTGAGCCAATTTTAGCGATCTTTGCACCAAATGATAGGTATTTGTTTGAATATGACCAATATGAACCTCTTTTTTGATTCCGTAAAGGACGTTGCCATGGCAACCAGTTAAAGTAAAAAAATCGGCATTATTTCAGACCGATCTGCTTTGTCGCACTGCCATTCTGAAACGGATTGCAATATCGCAATTCCAGTTTCAAAAGATTAAAAAGAATGAATTCTCTACATTGTGTACAATTTTGGTGACATTCGGCCCAGAAACCCCAGAGTTTATGCTGTTAACAATAGCACCTTTTGCGGCAATGCGGCAAAAATCTGCATTTCACATCAAATATCTCAGAATATCAGAACCTATCTTGACCTACTTTACAGGTTTGGTAGACGTATTGGTGGGGATGATTATCCCAATGTTCATTTGGTAGTCCCCCAAGGGATATTGCTATGGCAACCAGCTAAATTTAGAGGATGGTCACAGACATCGCCAGGAATGACCTTTACTCCTCGCTTCGACGTTCGAGAATGGATTGGATTGGCCGATCATAAATCTGCTTTCAGAACATTAAATGGCAATATTCGGGCTACATTGTATCATCCAAATTTGGTGAACTTCCGTCCAATAATCTGAGAGTTTGCGCTGTTAAAATGCGCAATTTTTGCCACTATTCGCCCACAACTTGCCGACGATCTTCATTCGTCACATTGGCGTTTCCAAATGGATTGGAAGATCGCAATTTTGATTTCAGCAGAGTAATCGGCAGTTATTTCTGTACATCTTGTAGAAATTGGGTGAGATTCAGTTCAGTGACCTCGGAGTAAGACATAGGAAGTTGTACAGTCGGTGTCGAAATTTTTTCTGCGGTGACTTCAGTTATGTTCCGTAGGGGGGGGGGCTGCTAGGCAAGGTGATGATTAGTAAGTAAGTGTGTTTTATTGGTATTCGCTAGTGGTCAGTAGGTGGCAATATTGAGAAGATTGACTTTGCCTCAGAGACTGGAAGAGCAACACTACAGCACTGAGCAGGCTATATGCTAGGCTTTGCCACGCTTTTCTAGTTTTAATGTCTTTTGCTTTTCGCTGAACCTGTTTACAGCAGTAGCTTAGAAGCAGTTGACTTGGCTATTAATTTTTAAAATGTAGTTTGCCACTGTTTTATTACAGGTGGGCAGCCGGTGCATTGTCCTTGTTCATGGTGATATTACCGATTATCCTTGTGATGCAGTTGTAAATGCTGCAAATGAGGATCTGGCGCATGTTGGAGGCGTTGCTAAAGCCATTGCAGATGCTGGTGACATGTTTTAGATTGTTTTGACTAAATGGCTATATTTTATTTGCATCATTTGATTCATTTACATTCTCTGTTACATCTGAAGCTTGTATATGAATTTAAATGGTTAGTTGGTAGTTTGTTACACAGTATCATGGGTTAACAAATGATCGCTAACGAAACCTAAAACCAGTGAAATCAGTTAAGGCTTATTAACTGCTCTCAGTGGCAAGCTGTTAGTTTACGGCTTTGTTGTAATCATTTGTAGGTCTAACTAGATCCCCAAGCCACCTCCGTTACCCGGCGAGCCGAATTTTTTTACCGAAGCCATCAAGCAGCCATTTTTATCGGCTTAGCCGTCAAACTTAAAGACTGGTGAAACTGACAATGTTTAGACACAGAACAACAAAAACTGTTATTGCAGCAGCCATTTGTCTTCAGCAACACACAGAAATGTCGTTAAGATGGAAATGCATTTTTACACAAAATTTCCCGTATTTATTTAACGTGGTTCAGGGTGCTGTATTTACAAAGACTGATCAGTTTAGCTGAAAATATTGAAACCCATGTGCCATTTTTAGCCGTAAATTTGTCATTACGTGCTTTTCTGGCTTAGCCAAAAAGCAGCCATAAATCTTTTCATGCCAACCAGTTGTCTAGAAGAAATTCGTCTTGTGGTCTAGGTCTAACTGTGTTTTCAGTTTATAATTCACAGCTTCACTAAGCATATTATTGTTCATATTGTTGTATTGAGTGATGCTCCAATGCTGTGATGTTGAAGGTGGCCCTGAGCTTATTGACGAATGTCGCACATTTGTGAAGCTGGAAGGGAAACTGCTTCCAGGACAGGTTTATGTTTCAAAACCAGGCCGGCTTCCATGCAAGGCTGTCATTCATGCAGTTGGTCCCATGTGGCGTGGAGGTAAGAAAGATGAAGAAAACCAATTGTATGCAGCTGTGTCACAGTCACTGGAAGAAGCAACACAGCGCGGCTTCCACACGATTGCAATACCAGCAATCAGTGCTGGCATCTTCGGTTTTCCACCAGATCGTGCAACCGAGATAATTCTCTCTGCTTCACGTGACTACCTGACTGACATGAATGGTACTTGTCTGAAAGAGATCCACATTGTCGACAGAGATCACAAAGTGATAAGTCTTTTTGAGATGTCACTGAAGTCGATGACTCTTCCAAGTGAGCCTGGCCCAGAAGAAGGACACTCAGAGCCAACTGGGCGTCGAGTGAGAACACAGAGGAATAGTGAACTAACAGGAAATGCTGCTGGTGAGCTTGTTTATTCGTCTGGTCTTTCTCCCGAGTTAAAATATTGCTTGTAATAATATAATGATGATAATAATAGTAACATGCAAATTTGTAATGCACTCAAGATCAAGTGTGCTTAATTGGATGCACGAGCGGGCCCAGTTGTTAGTGAGTTTGGCTGTGAAATTGTACTCCAGATGATGCATGAACAAATCTTGACAATTTTTTCACACCTAAGACCACAAAAAAATGAAGAATTGATTTTTTACACTTTTTGATTTGCAGAGCGGCGTTTTCAGGCGACAGACAAGGTTGATGTGCTGCGGACTGCTGAAGGTGTCACTGTCAGTCTAGTGAAAGGCTCCATTGTTGAACAAAGGGTGAGTTAGCTGATGCTGTTGCTGCTGCCTCCAGTGAAGATGCCTCAGACAGTGTGTGCTAGATTATTATTTAGATATGCACGGCTAAAGCTTAGCTTCTGAAAGCACGAAAGTATTTCCACACCCAGCGTTGTATTTGGACTTCTTGCTTGCTGAAAATGATACTGTCATGATTTTCAACATATTATGTTGGTAACAGTTGCTTCAAAAATTAATAAGTACTTGCTGTTCAGCATAATCAAGCTAGGCTCTTGCCAAAAGCAAAAGAAATTGATAAAAACAAAAGTAAAAACTGGTATATAGAGTTATGGGACTAAAAATTCTAAGAGTTGATAATTACAGTATGATTATCAGTTGATGCATAGAAATTGGAAAACATTTCAAAGTCTGTTGTGATTGACCTTGACAGCATCAGTAGTGACTGTACTGTTTACATACTGCACTTTGCTTGTAGAGTAATTGCTGCATGATGTCTCAGAATGAATGTAAACTGGGCACTGTCACTGGAGAGCTGTCATATTCCTTCCCTCCAGAGTCAAGAACGGATGAGATCCAATGATTTTTGTGGTAGATGTCACTACTTTGTGTTTATTCACTTCGTTGACTGGATGACAGGAAGGCCATCTGGCCTGTAAAAACTCAATCCAATTACTTGTGTCGCCAAAGACTTCTTTGTAAAGACTTGGCCCAACATGCAGTAAATCACCAGCAGCGGAAAGTCGTTGCTGTAGTTAGTGTAAACTGATTGGAATATGTGCAGGTTGATGCACTGGTGAACACAACCGGCAAAGACTTGATACTGTCACACGGCGCCGTGTCGCAGTCAATACTGAACGCTGCAGGACAACAGATCCAGGATGAGTGTAAGGCGAACATGCCGCCAAACTTCAAGTATGGCGACATCGTGGAAACACGCGGACATCAGCTGCCAGTGCAACGTGTCTATCATGGAGCTTGTTCCAACTGGGATGGTGGCACCGGATCATGTGTACAGGTCTAATAGATCACAGCTTGCACTTGTGTCATTTCTAACTATGTGTTCAGTGCATTAACACAGTCTGTTGCACAGCTGGCCCGTTGCAACTAAGGAAAGGTATTTTGATAGTGATGCCACAGTGTAATCTAGTGTCATATGTAACCATTAGCTGAATTATCATATTGTGTAGATTTGATGTGTTTCAGGTTATACGGAACTTCCTTAACAACATCTTCTCTCAAGCAGATCGCAGTGGACTCAAGTCTATTGCAATCCCTGCAATTGGTACGGGCAACTTGCGCATTCCTCCACCAGTGGTCACTGATGTCATGTATGATGAAGTGCTCAAGTTTAGTCAGGCAAAACCTGCAACGACACTGAAAGACATCCGCTTTGTAGTCTTCCACAAGGACCAACCAACACTCAAGGCATGATTAGTTTTGTCAGTTTGTGACCTGTGTTAAAAACGTTGTTGTTTACTGCTAATGCTCTTATGTTTCCGTGTATTTCAGTGTTTGCTGAGTGACTTGCATTAATGCTGTCTAATGTTGTATACTGCATCAATGATGCGAGTTAATCATTCATGGCTGTTATAAACTTCTTTTGCAGTTTTTTAAATTTAAATTACCCGGTACTGATTGAAAGCTGTTATTTCCTTGCGTTGCTTAATGAAGCTTTGTGCAGATCAATGTTGTGGACAGTGTCCTCGCTGGATTTCACCAGCGAGACGAAGGTGGTCGTTAATGAAAAAGAGATGATGTAGCAGTGAGCTGATTGTTAAACATGATAGTGAATTATTACAGTAGCGGTATTGCTTCATCAGTTGACATTATAAACTGATGCAGTGTGATCTGTCTGTAGGCTTTCCAGCAAAAGATTGCAGAGCTAAAGTCACCAAGCAGTGTCAGACAAGCCAATGCTGCTGCTGCTGCTGCTGCTGGCTCGAGGCATCAGCAAAGTGAGTTGACAGTGGTTGTCTACTTTCAGCTTCGGTTTTCAGTCATTTGTGACTCTGCAAATAGTTATTTGTGTCAATTTCACTGCATAATTGTTATTCTTTAATTGATTTCATTTAATATCTGCTGATAACAACAACATACCATGTTGCAAATCGAATTAAATGAACTTGGAAAATACAGTGACTTGTAAGTGTGAACGTGAATGAGAACAAGGTTGCCCAAAGTAAAAGGCTGCCTTACACAGCACAACCAGTAGTTGGGAAATCCCGATTTCAGTGGCTAGTTGGAATGCTGGTTGGCAGTGTGTGGGAAAGTCCGAACATTATCCCTCCTCAAAACTGCCTCTTTATTTAGGAGTTGGTCTGGATCCCAATCTGATTCATGGTTTCTTGTGTCCACGTGAGTCTACACCCCAAATGGCATTTTCATTGATTCAGCCATTTTTCCACAGCTCATGGTTGTGCCCAACAGACAGACAGATGCACAGACACAAGTAAGTAAATAAGTAAGTAGATTTATATAATGCAGCTATCAAGAGCCTCTAATGCTCTGAATGCACTAGTGTCAAGTGAACAAATACGTTTTAAGCAAATGTCTGAAGCAGTCTGCACTGCTCATCGATTTCGGGATGAAACTCAAGAGAGAGTTCCAGACCATACCATAGCTCCGGCAACTGAAAAGCCCGACAGCCATAAGTGTTTAGTCAGAAATGTGGTACTGTGAGAGATTGATGGTTGGCACAATGCAGATGCGTCCGAGTGTCAGCATCAGCTACTGAGACACAGTAGTCTGACAGCATTGGTGGTGCGTGGCCGTTTAGATACTGGTGAACTGTCACACACTGCATTACACATGGCTGCCTCTGAAGCAGCCTAACAATACAAATACGTTGTGAATGCTTGTGGTTATGAGCTGCATACATGTGTGTATGAATGCATGTTGTTGGTCGGTTAGGTTCACGAGTGGATGATACCGAGTTGGAAGGAGTATCATTTGACACACGTTCACAAGTGCTGACTGCTGGGCCGGTGAAGATGTGTGTGAAACAAGGCGACATCACGAGAGAGAGAGCAGATGCAATCATTAACAGCACCAATGAACACCTTGACATGACGTCCGGTAGACAGCAGTGTTAATTTCATCGTAGTTGTTGAATGAACTACCACTGACATACACAATGTCCTTGTGATGTACTTATTTTTTGCCTATGGACTAATCAATTAACCATCTGTGTACATAGTGGGCCAAAAAAAACTAGGCCAATACGTTTGACTGCCTATATCTTTAAGACGTCTGATTTGATTTGTATGAATTTTTTGTATAACTAACCACTGTTTCATTCTGAACACGTCTGTTAATTATATATTGAACAACTTTATAACAAGGAGCGCCACCTAGTGATAAAATCAACAACTCAGTTTTTCACTTACAAAATCTGCACCATTTGCACAGTTTTTGGTACAACTAAATGTCGTGATATTCTGAACATGCACATTGTGTCATTTTCATCAACTGCTTAAAACTAAGTGATGCCACCTGGCAAAAGATAACAACTCATTTAGTTATTATAAACAATTAAAAAGCGATTTTCTTAAGTTTTTATCGCGAGATGTAATATATACATCTCGCGCTTATGCTACGATGTCAGTGTTTGTCTGTCCGTCTGTCTGTGACAGAAGTGCATTGGCGCATTATAGCTAATTTAGGTTTCAAATTCCAATCCCAATTTACCGCACGTTGCGGTCGCGGTGCATGCAGGCGCAAGGGAAGGGATCATCGCCGGGAAGAGTGGAGGGATCATCTCGTGCTATGCTAGCCACTGTTAGGCCCTGTTGTCTTACCTCCTGGTTAATCCATATGTTATAAAATAGACTTTGTGCACATTATTGTATCATTTAAAAATTTGTTTGATGAGTCCCTCAATATGCTGCAAAGCACATTTGATGTGGCCTAGTTTTTTTGGCCCTGTCTGTATGTATGTAAACAGATCTGTTGTCATATGATTATATCAGGTATTCTTTACCAAGTTTTACCAACTTTAGCATGTGGCTTGAAAATGTGATCAATTTGACACCTGTTGTTTCTGAGACAAACCAGAAGTAGATATCAAATTGTAGAGGATTGGCACAAAATTCTGTATGGATTAAAAACTCAGCTATGCCAACTTTGTTTTCAATGGTGGATGAAACGAAAAATACAAATGAGATTCTAGAAAGATGCAAATTTGGTTACGGTTTTGATTAGTGCATTGTGAAACAATACTGACCACAGTTATTACCAATTTTTAATTAGCTAGTTACTGTTGCATTGGATAGACCTGAATTCGTAAGAAGACTCTGGTGCTTGCTTTACTGGTATATTTTTGCATTTTTAGATGTGGATTTTTAAGAATAAAATTTAGTATAAGAAAGTACTTTTTGTTTTTTGAACTTCACTATAGATCCGCAGTCTGCATGCCATAGGAAATTAAAGGAAATATAGGTTTCAGATGAGGAGAAAGAGAGAGATTGAAAAAAGGCAGAAAATGTGGAATACAATATGAGTAAAACTTTGTTATTTAATGTAATTTCATTTTTTAATTTTCCTCTCATCATTGGTTGGCACTATTCGGGTGAGGAGAGAAAATAAAGCATCTTTTAATTACTTACTTTCTCAGTAACATGTCATGCATCAAAGTTATAGCAAGGAGAAAGTTGAACATTTTTTGATTCACAGTGTAGAAATAGTAGTATTATCACAGTGTAGCACGGCAGTGCTTACACTGTTGTGAGATCGACCAGTCAATCCTATGGAGATAGCAAAAATTTGGGGATCAGAACTCCCAAACCCCTGAACCAATTGACAAAAAAATTGGCATGTCAGTGATGACTCCCTGCATGCCAAAATTCAAAACAGTCGCCCCATTGGGGGTGTGGAGGTGTATGCATGAAATATCACCCTCGTGTGGTTTTTAACGCGCGACGCCTTGCTAAGCGCGGTATATGCCATCGTCGTGTGTCTGTCCGTCTGTGTGTGTGTGTGTGTCCGTCACACTCCGGTATTGTATCAAAACGGCTAAACGTAGGATCACGCAAATAACGCCTCACGATAGCCCCTTGACTCTAGTTTTCTG
>Ga0209782_1000164_pt1 | contig 26135 bp, 18 predicted proteins | sample WorMetmaBAHAMAS1_FD_187390 | JGI IMG/M metagenome (GOLD analysis project Ga0209782, IMG submission 187390) | Marine gutless worms symbiont microbial communities from Max Planck institute for Marine Microbiology, Germany - Inanidrilus... | ecosystem: Host-associated > Annelida > Digestive system...
GTTGGGAGGGATTGACAGACAGACACACGGCATCCTGACTACTCGAGTCATGCCTTGCAGCATGCGAGAGGCGTGACTAAAAAGGAAAAAAACAAAAGTGGAAATTAAAGCAAAAATAAAAAAGGAATGGAATATGTTAGTGAGTATGATAGTATGCTGTTAATCTAGCACAGAAGGTGAATGGATGAGATGTTTCAAAGGAAAGAAAGAGACCACCTTCTACACCATTAATGTCTGTCTTCATAATATACCACTGTACGAAGATACAAAAACCTGAGAAGTTCGGGTTGAGGAGATCTCTGCGGTTACTAATGAGCGTGTTGGCATAGATCCAATCCAGACAGCACAACAGCAAGTGATACGAGTTCACCAAATCATCACTAATGGCCGAGAAATGACCTGCCAGTGACAAACACATACCATTCCAATGTGACCGACGCCTTCTGACGCATATGCAAAATAGTCAGAACAACTCACAAGCGAAACGAACAACTAAGTCTTACCACACTGGCAAGAGATAACTATGCTACCAGAAATGAAAACAAATAAGATAGTTTGATTGCTACAACATATGACCATTCATATATCTTTATTATGAAAACTGCAGCAAAAGAATAATAACAACCTTTGACTAGCACAAACGTGGTCCAGCAGAAGTTGAATATATCAGTCGCTGTGCATGGCATTCGTCTGTACAAAAAAGCAGAACAACCTGACAGTGATTCAGAATGTACGAAACGATGAAAAACATAAGTTTGCACAGAAATACATAAATTATGTGACAGAACTACATATTGTATCATGCCAATATGATTGCAATGAACATATGCAACGTACTTTTGCTTGCGGCTTTTTGGTGGTCGTGGAGGATCTTTGGCAGGATTTTCAAAAATATCCAGGAAGATTGGTTCAAACTTTTTAAACGTCACCATCGACACAGCAAAGTTGCGCTCCAGTCGCTCAATCTTGTCTCGAAATTCTTCTGGTAAACTCGCCATGTCAGCCCACTTCTTCATTTTCTTGAAAAACTCTATTAGACTAATATGTCACAAAAATGCACCAACATGTAGTAAGAAGCCTCGTAATGCCAATTCTTTCAACTTTTGGTAAAGTTAAGACATTTGATCATGATGTCATTCAGTATTATAGACATATATGGACACATAAGCTTCACAGAAAAACTTTAAACAGTCTGTAAGCTGAAAGTACTTGCCATTTTGCTGCTTAGGTGACTGATAAACAGTATTGCTTTACTATCCCAATAACAGCAGCTGACTGACAAATGTTGCATTAGCCCCACAAAGCATTGTAAACTTCCTAAACGTGTAGCAGGGTTGTAATTTGTAAATCAAATATTACCGGACAATATTTGACTAGCTGAACTGCCACAAACAACAATCAAAATCCACTTGCGAGACTGACATGGGACCGTTTCTGTTGGACTTATACGGACCGGATAATTGAATATGCATGGCACACAAGGTAGCAGTGTGGGAGAAGACGATCAGCAGTTCAGCACGGTGTATGTGGTGCATGTTGGAAAAATTTACAGCACCTTAATGTGGACTTATTTGACTGATTGATTGATTGATATGCCCTTCCATTGTGAGCATCTATACTTTTGTGGCCAATGAACGGGGGAATTCTCTATGGTCAAGTTTAAGCATGCCGACTGCACTGCAAGCCAGTTGACGGCTAACGTCACTCTATGAAATACAAATGTTAATTAATGAACAAGGTTATTATCAATCTCACACCCAAATGTTTGATTGACAATACTGCCGTAATACAAATTGAAATAAAAAATACATACATACATGAACGTAGTAGAGATACTACAGAGCTGCCACCTAGTGAATGATTTTTTAAAAAGTCAAACACGCTAAATATATACTAAGGTTAGCCTTTGATTGATTTCTGCAATAGAATGCTACTTTATGCCTATAGTACATGTCACAAAACAGTATATTTATCTTATGGTTCACAGTTACATCAGCTCAGTCAGTTTTGACATGACAGTTAAAATTACAGGCCATGTATGCTTTTCAACTCATGTAAGCATATTATTAGTTAATGCATGCTATACTTTCCAAGGTATGGAGTTACAAAGGTTTCAAACAGCTGAAGTGACCTTCAACACCACTTAAACAATTAAGGTCATTTCTATTAGTTCTATTCCCGAGGCCATAAATATGTGTTTAGGGGTCTTCTGTTGTAACTCTAGTTTGCACCGTTTCCGAAATATAACTCACTTATCAGTTTAAAGAGCTCATGTGATTCTAAACACACCTTTTTAGTGGCAATCTATCACCAAGAATCCCCAAGATCAACCTAGATATCAAATGTGAAATATCTAGCTTTCATGGAATGCCCATTCCGAAGCTAGGATAAAGACCCCAATTATTTAAAATTGGTTACATAACCCATTAAATACCATGCCAATCTGGGGGTAATTTGTCATGCTACAACTAACACTTGACATGGCCTGTGTACAAAATCTGAAGACTCCAGCTTCAGACATTCCAAAGACACGAAAGACCAAAAGCACAAACACAGGGTTGATTTGGGTCACTCAAGCCAATGATTCTATATAGACTGTATACGACTTACAATTCACCTATCGCAGAATCTGTGTACCTATCTTGTATAGCTTTCAAGATATAGCATCTCATTTGCAAAGTCGCATAATCACATGGTCGCATAACTTTTCCTATGCCATTTGTATTTGGCTTTTGGCACCCCTACAATACATCAGGCAAACCGATCGGAATTTCACCAACATATAGCACCAAAAAATTCGACTTCTTGGGTTATGCGATGATGTTTTTGTTTACCTGATTTTTACAGAACATCGATTTGTGACAGACAGATGGAAGGTCATCAAAACTGTGCCAGCATAGCATCGAGTAGTCACAAAGATGTGAAATATGAAGAAGCCAATAAATTATAGAAAAATGATTACATAAAATCTCATCTGATCTGATAACAGATACATATAAAACTCACCTCAGCTTTGAAGATCTCAGCAAACGTGTTAACGATACGCAGTTTCCTTCTATGTGACCACCTGACCTAACTGTGGGAGTGATACCAGACCGGCAAGAAAAATACAATGAACATGTCAGCCAGTGAAGTCGATCACCCTAAAGCACACAACAGTTCGTTTTCATTCATTACATAGTGCTAAACATACAATCTGTAATGAACTTTGAAATATGCGGATGACCTAACATCTCTAAGCTGGCTCCTGACTCCTGTGTTGATTATGGTTACCAGTAATCACATTTAAGCACATAATTGATCATCACTCATTAGGTACTTGTACCTGTCAATGGTTTACTTGTCACCATGCTAAATTTAGGTTATTTTAAAATTATATTCAAAGAACTTATGGATTAATCCATCATGTATTTACTGCTCTGTATGGTAAACCAGTTCTCTGACAAAAAGGAAGCCCAGAGCCGTGATATTTATCGACCGCATAGTATGTTTAATATGTTTGGTAGCGTCCATGTGTGTGCGTGTCCGTCCGTTTGTTCGTTTGCTGTGGGCACTCTCCCGTTTGAACTGTTTGACCTTGATTTCTGGCATAAGGGTCGACCTTGACCTTGGCTTGCCTGGGATTGTATGTCAAGGTCTTAGGTCAAGGTCAAACAGTGAACATTGTTTACACTCTCCCATTTGAACAGTGGTGCAAGCAGGTCAATATTAGGAATTGGCTTGCAGAGTTCAGCCAATGGTAATTGCGAATGACCATTACCAGTCCATTGGAATTGTCTGTCAGTAATCAGGGGGCATTCAACGTGTCGCGCGTAAGCGGTCGATCAGCTTTATTTATCTCTAAACTTAATTTTAGTATTTATTTTACATTCTAGTAATACTTTTTGTTTTATTTAGTTTCTTTTATCAAAAACAATTCTAGTTTTTACACAGCTTATATCATACTCGCCAAAATTTCATTTCATTTGGTTGCTTAGCGTAGCAGTAGCGTCGTTCGTCGCATTAATGAAGTTATTCTACATTGAGCCCGGTTAGTACTGGGATGGGTGACCATCTTCAGTCCGGTATACTACCTTGGTATGTGATGATCTCCATGCTGTGCGACATTGAGGGAAAAGGTCTGCTGATTACCTTGGAAGTCAACTTCAAGTATTTTAAAACAGTTAATAATATTTATTTATGAGTTGTGTAGTCAACATGGATGCCGTGTGTACTGTGTGGAACAGTCAACCATTGTCATTGTCTGCTGACTGCACTTGCCACATTCGTGGTCAACAGCCACGACGAGCATTTCATTCTTAATTATGTGGTTTCTGGTGTCCTCTGACGTGTCCTGTGGTTTTCAGAGTTGCTAGTTCTGCAGTTTTCCCGCCCGATTGGGTGATGCAGGAAAACTTCGCGTGCCACGGTTTCCGTGATATTCCTGCTAAATTGGGCTAGTTTGATACCAGATTCCATGCGATAATTTAGCATTTTAGCTGTTGCATGTTATTATTTTTTGGAATACATACTACATTTGATTTTGTTGCTACTTTTGGGCTGCAGTAATATCTTGTGTGTACGCAAGTGATACGTGTCAGCGTGTCAACGTGAGAGTCTTACTGACTGCTGCCACAGCAACTGGCAGATTGGCACTCACGATAATCAGTTAATGACTCAGTGGGCATGGTCAGTCGAGGACACCCACTGGCTTTGTTGATGCTCCTGACAGCTTACCTGCATCACCTACATCATCAGCAAGCTGACTGAACTTTGGTCTGCTGTCAGAAATAAAACCATGCATGCCTGTAGCTCGAGTAGTGACTGTGACGCAGCTTTAATTAATTAATGTGTAGCACGTGTGTTGGCTTACGTCATGCCAAGAAGTTCTGCGGTTTTCCCACCCAATTGTGTTAGTTTGTGACCATGACCAAAGGAAAATTTATCATGCCACATGAGCATTTTACTGTTTGCTGCTATTGATTACGGAAAGTTCTAAAGACTGAGCAAGTTGGGCTACTTTTGGGCTAGAAAGCATTTAGAAGCATCTGGAAGGCATTTAAACAAGATTTTTGACACGAACCCTGACAACCCTGTCTTCAGACGTACTGGTCTTTGGCTTTTTACTCTGAGATCACCGATCTCACTTTAGAAATAACGCTTTTGTAGTCGACGTGAATCAGTGCCTAAGCGACATCAAAGGGTCTCACTAAAAGCAGACCGCACGACTGCATGACCGCACAGCAGAGGCATCGATACCTATGGAATGGGGGACATGGAACGGGGGACATGTGGGACGTGTCCCCCCAATATTTAAGAAGGGGGGACATCCATAGTAATGTCCCCCAATATTTTAGAAGTGATGTCGTTCAGGATGTCGACTCGAGTGACAGCAACTGTTGTTTGTTGTATTTTAATGCAAATATTATGTGTAGTTTCACAAAAAAAGCTTCAGCTTCCGGGGGACTTCATGGTCCCCAGACCCCCTATCGGGGTTCTGCCCCTGGAACCCACTGGGGTCCTCAGACCCCCAGTCTTCTTATAATATATTATGTCCCCCCAATAATCCTATGAGATCGACGCCCTTGCCACACAGCCTGGAACACCCTGATTATGGTAATTACTTCTAATTAGCTCTCGATAATGGCACTATTATGACTGCACAGTCCTACCGCACAGACATGCAGTTAACTATCTGTATATGCATTTCTAAAACCGGATGAAGATTTAATGAAATTATAAAGGTGATATTAAAATGTGCAGCAAATGTTCCAGTGTAAACGTCGATTGCATAGCAAAGGAATTATGTAACTGAAAATGTATTGATTGAGGACTTGAGGTGAGTGCAGTCGTGGTGCGGTCGTGCGGACGGCGGCTTTTAGTGAGACCGACAATCTGACATCAACAATCATAATATGATCTGATATGTTGCCACCTCAAGCGTGTAATTTGCAATGATCCTGGTATACGACTGCCAAGCTGCCGTTTTTGCATCGTAATCCATATTCATATCGCTGCATAGTTCATCAAATCGTTCTTTAGTGCGGTCCTCATCACCGTCATCCGACAAACCCATTGTTCAATTCAAAATATAATCTATTATTCAAATCTTAACAACAACCGTAAATACAACAACAAAACCGGAACAATGGCGGCCGTAAACATTTGCCACAGGCCAGTGGCGGTAAAAGCGGCAACCAATCACAGGCCTCGCCTGTCTTGTCCTTTTAACTTTCGTTTTTAACTGGGATTTAATTTCAAAATTTCACCTGTTTGTGTAAAATTATAAATATATAAAAATGCAGTTAATCCGGTGACGGATCAAAAACTGCTAAAATCATAAACGGTGAGACTGTAGCGGATATCCGCCTCGGAGTTCTCGTCCGGTGATCCATCTATCGGTGATCCCACCGGCTGTAACCGGCGTCGGTGCATCACTCGCAGTCTCGCATCAGCCTCAGCAGAGCCAAGAGGCCCGTTTTTCATGACCTACCAGAACCTAACAGGGTAGTTCATAAGGATGACCGCGCTGCCTTAGCGAATAAGACACGGGTGGAAGCAAATGGTGAACGCGAATATATCCACTCGGCCGCCATGCCACACGACCGTAAGTATCCCCTATCGATTTCTCCACCTATATTATTAGCACCTTCCCTCAGTCGTCAAATCAAAATTGAATTCCCATCCATTTGTATTCGAGGTGAACTAGAACTCTCGTTACAAATCATAGCAATTTGCTTATTTATTTTTATCCACCTCCACGTTCAAATTAGGTCATGTTGTTGTGTATTTGGGTTACGTTTCTGTATAGAGTGAAATGTTAATAAATTATTGAGATATATTATTTAAAATAAACTATAGCGATTTAGGTCCTATCGTTTTTACTTTGTCCTGGGATACCGTGTAAACGAATGTCCTCGGATCCTTCTAAGTTGTCGTTGACTCGAAGTACATCGAGCAGATGTGATACTGCCGATAACCATCCTGTACAGAACTCTCAGCTAGCCGCTGAGTACGTCGTGTCATGGAAGCGGTGTGTCCTCTGCTGGCCGTCCGACAGCGCTGGACCATTCAGATCTCCCCAAGATTTTTGTCGCCATCTGCGTGACTACCACTGTACGCGAGAAGGCGGGTCGTTTGTTTGTCGTTACGGCATGAACGGCGTCTGTCCGTCACTTCCCGTGGAAGGCGTGAGCGATCGTGATTATGAAGACCACGTAGTACGCGACCACGTCGCTGGAGAATCGTCCGTTTCTTCACAATCACCAGCCACTGTTCATCCGAGTGTGTAGTCTGTGATTACATGTAATAATAATAAACGCATCTCACTGTCTATACACACGGCTGGCTAGCGTACTAAAAATAAATGTGTAAATATATGTATATGTGTCGATTCGTTGACGACTGGCGTTTTAGCTCAGCTGGTTGCTAGCTAGCTCTGGGTTGTGGTGCTGCGTATTTTGGGATCTGGGATCGTTTTTTTGTGTTTTGTAATCAAATTTGTGTTTCATTTAACAACATTTTCACTTATTCAGAAAAAAAATATCAAAGCGACCTAGCACTGTAGATCATGCATAGACAATTGTGGCTAATTATCACATGCACAGCCAGCCGTGTGACGACCGCTGCGCTTTGTCTATATGCAAGGCTAGCCGTGTGTATAGCATCAGTCTAAATCCATTTGTATAGCACCATAAGGTTGTGACTTTAGAGGCGCTAGGGCTAGGTAGTGTGTTTGTAGTTAGAAAGTATGAGAAAGCCTAAAAGAAAAATGAGTCTTTAGCCTAGATTTAAAAGAAATAATGATAGGTTCAGATCGGCAATCTGAAATAAGGAAGCAGAAAATTTGATAGGTTTAGATCGCTGATCTGGACCTAATCATTAAAATTGATAGCCTTAGATCTCAACCTCAAAACTCGTACTCAGTGATTAACTAGCCTACAGATACAGTGCATATACAGTTAATAAACAACATGCATAGGCAAAGCTAAATCAAATGTGTAAATGTGCTGAAGCAACTTGTCACACAAAAACATCACCACACAGTTTGAAAACAGTCGTTTAAACGCATGAAGTCATGAATTTCACAAAAAAAACTAGTCATGCAGTGCATGTGACAGACAGACATGGGTCCATATATAGCTAATATTTGCTCTAACATAGCGTTGCATGCTTACTGACAATGCATATGGCTGTTCATTGTCAGTAAGCAAATCTAAAAGCTAAAAGTTGTGTTAAAATGTTTTCAGTGACCATCAAAAGGCAGTGTGAAAATCAATGAGTCTGATTTTTGAGGTAGGCCTATAGTGTTCCATACAGAGCCGTCAATCAAGCTGATGGCTCTGGTTGTATATCTGGTCCGCACACTGAAGTTGAACATATACATCGTCCAAGCTGGGTTCTTGTTCAACAAATAATGTCAGATCCGACAAGCGTGAAACATACATTTGTGGAGTTGCTTGTTCAAGAAATGAGCATGATAACCAGCAGTGATCTATATTTCTTCTCAGAAAAAAATATGGGCAGAGTAGGGTTTAATTTTACTGCAACTGTAGTAAGTCATTAAGTTTTTAATTTGAGATCTGAAACTATCATATTTCACACTTTTATTCAGATCGCCAATCTCAACTTATAATTATCGGATTTAAAAGAGGTAACAGGGTCACTGTTGACAATTGTCTTTGGCAGCAAGTTCCAAATAGCTGGTGTTGTACACATGTATTACCTGTATTGATTTTTAGATGTAATTTCACACTGTTATTAGTATCAAACCACGTTAATTAGAACCGGCTTTTAGTTTTATAACTTTACATGCTGTGAATGAACATCACTTTATAGTGTAACAAAGTATCTCTCAGATGGCAGTGATATCAGTTCGACGATCCGCAGTGTGTGCCTACGAAGCTCAGGCAAGTGTTTTACTTGTGGCAGCCTGTCTGGTGTCCTGTCATAGCTTTCTGTATCAGATATAGGATATCCGGATATGGATATCCTAGAATGTCCAATATGGGAGGCAGTGGTCTTGCCCAGTGGCTGCCTGGAGAGTGTTGAGCTGTGGACATGGCATGGACAGACAGATGGACCGATGGATGGATGGATTGCAACATCACTTAATGCCTTCGTATTGGAGGTGGGGGTTTAATAATACCACTAATTAATTTCGCATTTTGTTCGAAGACGATTACATCCAGAATGACTGCAACGTACAAATTTTGAAGGTAATAAAACTCACAGCAAGAGTTATATGGCTAGTTTGTAGATGTAAGTAGTAGTCAGAACTGCATTTTGTGTGAGATTTGTAACGTGTGTTGCAGATCGGAAAGATGCACCAATTATGTCTACACTAGGCAGACGTGTGTCTTCTCGTAGTCCTACTCCAAGTGGAGCAGACAAGCTGGGTTTGGAATTAGTAGAGTCTGCTCCATCTGTGGTTCGTGATCAGCTTCAGTGGACCATTTACATGTCTCGGGTTAATTTGCCTGCAGTGTTGAATGACCCTACGTTGGCTCGGCGGGAAATCGATTTCTTTAAGAAGACATGGGGAGAAGACTTTGAGAAGTCTGAGGTTCCACCGTCTTCACATTTGCCGCATATTACACTGGACAGTTTTAGGAAATACCTGGCAAAAAACTCTGTTGTAAGTATGTTGTATTATAATTATTGCTTCATTCTGTATCTTGGCAGTTTAATAATTACTACAGGTTATGATGTCTTGTGTTGTGGTTGTCATGTTGAGGTAATCTATCTTTCATTAGCATTCATGCAGCATGGCCATGTTTAATTGTTTATGACCTGGTGTAAATAAATAATAACCATCTGCCATTTTTTAGTTGTACTATTATATACCACTGTGAGCGATTGAATGTCAGCATTAAATACTCTTAGCCAGTTGCCAAGTGCTGTTTTAGGAGCCATGTGGTCCAGTTAAGCAATAGAACAGCCTAATGATGGTGTTGGTTGTGTCTTATATGTCTGGTGTGTTGGATGATAAAATTAAGTGTTGACTGCATGAATTGGACAGTGTTTAAAATAGATTTTAATTTTGTAATATCTTGTTGGAATGTTTGTAAAATGTTGTAAGCTATTTGCTCTGATGTTCATCTGTAATATGTTTTGACTGACAGTAGTACATTTTAAGTTAATTTGTTGTTTCAGCGGTACAGAAAACATGCAAAGTTGTCAGAGAATTTACCCGTCACGTCGTCTGATGCTGCAGAAAACAGTTCTGCAGAACGAGAGCTTCCAATTTGTGCTGCACGGAAACAAAGTATGCTTTGTTATCTCTATGACGATATGTAATGTTTGATATATAAAAGCCATATTTGAGCCTTAAAATAACGGAAGTCTAGCTGTAATACACCTAATTAGAAGTTAAGTAAATAAATAAACTGAAAGCAGTAATAAGTAATATTTAATGAAACAGTAATATTTATTGTCATGATATTGATTATAAATACATTTTTATGTGGTTTATAAATGCAGTGTCTTGGCTGATTTAGCTATCTTTCCATTATTTGGATTAAGTAATGTAAACAGTTTGTTGGATGTGGATGCTTACTCGTTGTTTTATGGCTCAAGTCGGTTAGCTTTATCTGGCATTAATTGTCATTTGTGAAGTTATTTATCAAAGGTGAAGTAATGGTGATGTATTAGGGTTGTTCCCTAATTAAATTACAAAATGACGTCATTCTGTCACTTTTAAAAATTAAAAAAAATCTGAAATATACATTTTTAAGGGAATTTAACTAGGGAGACATGCTGAAAGTTTTATGAAATTGTCATAATTATTGTGATGTCAATTGTACTTCGAACACACTGAGTTAGTGCATTATTTTGCCTTCTAATAAGCGAATTCTTTTGCAACTGGCCAAGCATTAAACTGCATTGTGGGTTACGAGAAATATCAGCAAGCTGAACAAGCAAAGCAAAGATTTTTAAACTTTAAACAGTTAACATTTTATTTAGCCCGCTCGGCAAAGTTGCCGAAAGGGCTATATATTTTTCAATTAGTTGATTAATTTTGCTCGGCATTTATCACTGGTCAGACCATAATGAGGAAATTGACTGCTGCAATGACTGCAGCCGACAGTGAAACAACAGGGTGGCCAACTCATTGCTCATCAACAACTCATTCTGGACTATTCGAGCAAACACTGTACAATAAACAGACAGGCATTGATGGTCTCGTAAACACTTTTCACCACATACTGAATGCATCTGAGAGTGAATGACATTTTAACTGAGTTCTTGCATCCACAGAAATCAAATGACAGATGCTGCACCCTACGGGATGCTTTAAACAGCAATGCCACCACATTTAACATTTGTAAATGACGTCATGGCGACGCCATCATAATAAAACTTATAGCATGTACTCATAATGAAATTCCCTATAAAATGTATATTTTATATTATTTTGTATTTTAAAAATTAATAGAATGACGCTTTTTGTAATTTACTTATGGAATGATTCTCGTAAATACGTGGTGAAATACACCAATGCTATGTGTTTGTTAATTATAAGATTTGTGTATTTTGTTAAGATGTTTGTACTGTGAATTGTTTATAAGTGTGCTATTTTCACTTGTATAGGTATGCTACAAGCAGAATTGGATGTTATTCCAAAGGTAGTAGCAATGTATGATTACACTATGCTTTAATAAATATTGATATTTACATTTATGCATGGCAGATGCACATATACAGGATGTGCCAATAAAAAAGAATCCCCTAGAAAAAAATTCTGTATTTCAGAAATGATATCACGGATTTGAATCAAACTTCCAGAATTTGTATGTGAGTATTCACACAACATATCCTGCAAATTTTATTGAATTAACCGATATGGTTCAACAGATACGGCAGTTTAAACTTTACTTTTAGCAGTTTGAAGTTTACTTTTGCAGGTGAACATGCAGTTGTGTGTTGAATATTTATGAATAACATCAAATTTTTTAGAGCTTTACATCAGCAGTTCAAATGTTTCAATGATGAATGTCAGCTGCCTTTAACACACTTTGTATTTAAACAGAGTGTTTACAATGTCATTGCCTACCAGTTGCAGCAACACATGATCGAAGTCTGTTGCGAAATGATACAAAAGTCCTTATCAAAGAACTCGTGAAGCAAATCGTTCCGTTTCGTCAACAAAACAGTCTTTCAGAAAATCATGATGTTGGTCGCTTTGGTGTGTGTCTTCAATAGCGTTCCGGCATAGCATCCCACACATAATAATCTATTGGCATATGCATATGATGTATTTGCTATCATTTTCACATCAGTATTGCAGTTTGGTTACTTGTTTACTTAGAAAAATGTACTTTTAAATTCAAATAGTTGTAATGTTTAAACTATAGCAAATATTTTGTAACGAAATATGCTGCATATGTGGCCTGAATCCTGCTTTGTAAAAGCTATGATTTTAGTGAAAAAAAATCTGTTATAGTAACTGAGATAATCAATTTTTCCTAAGGGATTGTTTTTTATTGGTGCACTCTGTATGTTGATTACCTAATATTTTCATGCAATTGAAATATTATCTGTTAATTTTAGCTACTGTTTTTATATACTTTTCAACTTTGTATGGTAAGTAGATGGTAGCAGCTATTTCAAACTGTTCAAAAATTTGCTTTGGGTTAGATTTTCCAACAGCCGGGATTTTCACTTCAGAACCCGGAGACGTTTACTGCAGTGATTCCGTGGAACCAGGTAACAACATCAAAGTCTGAAAAGTTTGGCAGAAGTCATCAGTCATCCAAGCTTCTACAAGAGCGGGTAAGTTCAGAAAATATTTTGAAAATAGCAGTAATGCACTTAGTCAAAATCTGAGACAGCCTGAATATGTTGGCGATTTTCATTAGTAGTAATTTTTTGTAGTGACAGCCACTTGGTAGCAAATGGCACTTTAGTGGGGTTTTATTATTTTATTATTGATGCATGTGTCGTATTATATTTCCTATGAAGGTTTTCTAAAGGTTATGAGCCACAATTGCACTTTGCTCGATTGTGGCTTGTGACACGAACTCGCGCTTCGCACGATTGTGTATCACGCTTTGCACTCATGACACAGACAGAAAATCAAACTGCGATTTTTATAATATAGATTCCTACATTTCACATTACGTTTATTTTTTGATGGACTAATGTGTGTTACTGTCCATGCTGAATGCTGTGATATTAACTGTTTATTTGTAAACCACAAATCTTATGGTGCATTCAACAACAAGATAAAGATGGTGCCGTATTTCATTTTAAGCATAGAGTTGTAGAGCTTGTCACACTTCGTGCAGTTATTTCAGTGCCAAACCAGTGTTTGATACAGGAAGTGAGTCTTATTTATGGGCGGTCCGCTCGCAAGTGACAATAGCTGTTATTTTTTGCCAGGCCTATGGTATCTGTGTCACTTACTGTTATTTACAGGGCTCCCACTGGTCCTGAAAAGTTCCGATTTTTGGAGACTGAAAAATCAGGCCCAGAAATGTTTTGAAATTGGACATTTGTCCTGAAAAAGGCCTGAAAAAGTGCTAATATTTGAATCAATCAGGCTTGTACATTATTTGCGATAGAGGCCCCTATGAAGCAGATTATGTAGTTGTACTGTTACATTTGTTTTTATAATCATTGACAATAAGGCTATTGCATGTAGTTTCACAGGGTCATGTTGTGGTATCATATTCATAGGTCGAGGCCGAAAATGGTGTAAAAGTAGATGCTGACTGTTTAGTATATCAGGTCCTAAAAAGTCCTGAAAATTCCTGAATTTTCATTCTGAGATTTGAGTGGGAACCCTGCATTTAGTCAATACCAAATTATACTGCTTGCATAATAGAACTGTCTACATGACTTTCACTACATGAAAATGGAACGTTTGGGAATCAAGTCTGTGACTTTGCTATTGCAAGTTTACTGCTCTAACTGTTACAACATTATTCCATATAATAACAATTAGCAACAGTAAATTGATATTTCAGTATATGTAAGTAAAGCTGTATATAAAGTACCGTAATCATGTTACTGTAAATGATGTGCCAGGTTAGCTGGTAGGAATTGCTAAAAGCAGATTGCAAGCTAATGTTTTTGTGACCCAGTTTTAGAATCAATCCAGGGTTTGGGATGAGTGGATGGAGGAAGGAAGGGAGAGAACTAGCATGAAATGAATGAGAAGTAGAAGACAGAAGGCTGAGCAATATGCAAGTTCATTGAAGAGGATGATTGTAGTTTATGCACAGTAACAAAGATAAGACTTGTGCAAGATATGCTGTTGTGCTGGCATGCAAAGCATTGTGAGGTGACAGATACTGGTGTAAACAGTTAAAACAGGAAGCCAGTGAAATTGTTGGCATAGAAGAACAATGATGTTTTTTAGTACAAATCTAGCAAGTTTAAGTTTGAATGCACTATGGGGGGAGATGAAATCTTTGGCATTCGACAGAAAAGATTGCATTAGCTTCCAGTTAATAGTATACTGCATATTGTCTTTTTTTGTTAAACTGTGTTTCGTGTGGTGTGTGTATATGTGTGTTTGTTTAGCTGAGTCACTATCTCGATGTTGTCGAGATTCAGATATCAGATCAAATATCTCATCGATCAGAAGCATTTTTTGACGCAATGATCTCGCATGATGAATTGCAAGATCACATGAGACGAACGTGTGATGTCATACGATACTTGCGGTATGTCATTGTAAAGTCATTCTGTAATAGGCTTCAGATACTAACTTCCAAGAAGATCCTGAGATTGTGGTAATAAACTCATTTCACTTTTAGACCAGACGACATACAAAGATGACCAAACTTAGCTTTAGTTTGTTAAAAAAAATTTATTTTGTGTTATACATGTAATAGCTGTAATATATGTAATAATATGTATGTGTAACATGTAATAATGTATGTACACTGTATTTCAAAAAAACAACACTGACATTGAACAATATATCTTCATAGCACATCAACCAATTTTAGTAATTTTTGACCGTTCGATAGTATACTGTCTCAACAAAATCTTTGCCAAATATTACCAAAATTGGTTGATTTGCGTTCAAGTCATAATGTGCTACATCAGTGTCGTTTTTTTAGACACAGTGTATGTATGTGACATATGCCTTCAACGCTATGATGCTGTTGGTTGGGTAGCAGGAAGGGCATCCGGTCTGTAAAAAACTGAGTGGTGGGGAGCTGGCATGGTTGTCTGTCTAGAGCAAGGTGCAGACTTGCATAATGTCCAGCTGATGCCACTCACTGACTCTGCTTTAGTAAAATCCAGATTGGTTTTACGTTTCTTGTATCGGCTGACTTGGGTAGTCTGGGACAAAGGGTCGTTAAATGGATGCTTGTTTGTTTTTATGCATGCAATATCTTAGGTTTACTGGTGGATGCCTGTTTTAGTCACACCTCCCGCACACTGCGAGTCGCGACTTAAGTAGTCACGTTTCTGTCTGTCCGTAACAAAATAAATTTTTTTGTCCGAGGCCCAATGACCACCCCCTCTATCTCCAAGCTGGTTTGACCGATCTCGATGAAATTTAGCATGATTGGAGATCTTAGGGGGTAGCATCCCCTAAAAATTTTGGTGAACTTTGGTCCACTTTTTCGGGGAGCACAAATTTTTTATTGTGTTAAGAGCACATAGAGGCGCGACAATATACCGCTAGGTATTCTAGTTGTCATGTTGGGTTAGTTTCTTCAGTACCAGTCTGAGTAATTTGCTGGGAAGAACATTTCCAAAATTTCATGTTTTGTGTCGAGTGAGATGTTGAACCCTAACTCATTCAGCTAGACGCCAGTACTGTTGGTGTGCTAAGTTTACAGCAGATAATACAGTGGCTATCACTTACAGAGTAAGGACCTAAGCTTTAATGTTAATGCGTCACATTTTTATTTTGCAAACAAACATTTAGAATGCACAACATAACACTGTCGTCATCACCGACATTGTTGTTTTCAGTCTGATGAGTGAATCTCCACATTGTGTCCAGACAACAAGATGGTTCTCTTGTTTTACTTTTTATATAATAATAACAAAGTTATTGTTATTGTTACTTGTTACAGTTTTTTGTTATTCATTGCTTTTTTGTTTTATGTAGTGACAAAGTCCGGCATCTTGATGATATTTTAGTAAAAAGTCCACTTCGTATTTTGAGGTTAAAGACAGCATTTGCCAATCACATTACTGTTTATGAAAAGGTGAGGATAACTTGTTTCTACATTACCATTACACTGTTAGATGTTACTTGCATTTGTTCATCGTTAGCTAGTTTGTAGCAGTAATTGTTTGATGACATTTTCTCCACTGTTTATTTGGTTTTAGTATCAAGTAACAAAAAAATATAAATTAAATGCTGTATAGCAGTTTGAAAACATGCCTCACTGCTGCACGAATTAACGTGCCATACGGGATTACACAATGTTACCTGCCACCCGGCAGACATGACATTCCCGTCTGTACCCCAGCCAGTTAAAGCTAGTACTCGATTTAGCGACCCCGGTGGGATTCCAAGTTGAGTTGACCTAGATGGCATGGTTACATACCGAGGTGGTATACCCGCCAAAAGACGGTCGCCTGTCCCAATTTTAACCGGACTCAACATCGAGTAACTTCGTTCATACGACGAATGATGCTACTGCTACAGCTAAGCCACCAAATGCTTTGTATGTATAGTCATACAAGTGATGTTTATGCTGCATAGAACAAAGTGATTTGTAGTGCACTGTAACTGCATGTAATCGTCTATTTTAACTGCATGCCATGTGATATGATAACTTCAGTATGATGGTTATTGGTAACAGATAGTAAAAATGACGCTGTGCTGGTGTTAATTTGTTACCTACACCTGCAGTAGCTAGGGTGGTCAGCGGCATCTGTGGCATCATTAGTTTCTTCAGTACCAGTCTGAGTAATTTGCTGTTTCTGTGTGTGTGTCCACACTTTAAAAGAAAAACAACGTGACCTATCAACACCATACTTGGTACACATACAGTATGTGGCAGTTGCTGAGGTCAAAGGTGAAGGTCACACAGTTATCATATGTGCTGCTGGCATGAGTGTGCAGGTCAGTATGAATGTCTTTGAGCCGTGCGGTTGTTATTGTTGGCGATTGAGATCTGTGTTGTTTGCAGCTGAAGTTGATGGCAACAGTTCACCAGACGCAGCCGAACATTCAGATGTTGCTGGCAACTAGCGACTACGTCGGAGCGCTCGATCTTATCACCGCCACGCAAGACATTCTGACGCGTGACTTGGCCGGCATTCACAGCTTCAGGTTCCAGTTTGTTGTTGTTGTGGTTTGAAGTGGATTTTTCATACATTGCATGCCGTTCCTGTGTCAACAGTGTCAGTGCACTGATGGTGTTAACAATTTGACCATAGAACTAATGCATCATCAGGAGATGGAAGCACCGACATGGATAGCAGACATTACGAGTGCATTGGCTGCATGAAGTAGACATTCGCATCTTAACTCACCGTCATCATCATCATGTGGCTTGTCCAGTGGACATAGCCATTTCCACAAGCAACCTCCATGCCTGCCGATTTTGTGCTCGATGATAGGCAGTTGCCAGACCATTGTTAAGTGGAGCGACATCAAATTCAACTGTGCGGAGCCAAGTTTTGCGGGGTTGGCCTGATCTGCAGTTTCAATCCCTCGGTAAGGGTGCCACACTGGATCTGAGCACTTGGCTGTGGTCCATGGATGGATCTTGACTGCTGTAATATAATAGAAGTCAACTTTGTGTCATGTCAGAAGTATTAAGTGTGAATCCATTAGGTAAAAACAAGTCGGATATTAAAGTATTAAGATTATTTTTATATGTTTATTCAAAAACTGTTACGTTTGTGGTTGATGATTCTGTGCTTTACCTGATACTAACGATGGATTGATGGATCTCTTGATCCAGATAACACACATTATCATATCAGTTATGGTTTTCATGCAAAGCCACATAGAATTACTGATCACTTGTCTGAGGACTGACATACCTCTGTGTATTTTTTGCTAGTTATCTTGGCATACATTCATTTTAGTCACCTTTGAATAGTGTCCATAACTTTTAGTTGAACCTTTACACAAAGTATAATTCCGACTGTGTCTTCATTTGGGGCTTGTTTTTTGATGTGATAGAGTCCCGATCAGAATGGGTGAACTATAGTGCATTTCTGTAGTTAATTTGTAATAATTATTTTATTGTGATGTCGCTGTGTTCATTTTAACTGTAGACATTTGAGTTCTCAGCTTGTTGAGCTCGAGCACATGATAGACCACATGATGCAGGAAGAGTTTCTGCGGTTTTGCACACACGATGTCAATCGGCCGATTACTGAGCATCGGACGCCAGCCGACGAGGTGACTGGTTCATTGTTTCGCTGTAGGTAGAAAGTGAATTCGCAGTCTTATTGTTGCCGTTTGGGTATTGAATAGATGCAGAAAAATTTATGGTGATATTGTCTTATCATCTAATGTCTACTTCTGACTGTATTTATGTTTTTTTTCCATTTTAAGTGACCTGTCGGCTTTGTGGAGCAGTTTATACATGCCGTATGCCTTCGTGTGGCATAGTCAACAGTGTTTCTGTAATAAAAGGATTGTGAGATATCTGTCTTGCAATCAAAACCATTGCTATGCATATTTCTGTGCACCACGGACTTTATGAAATGTGACGTTTGCTGTGACAGGAGCGTCTAGTAACGGTAATATTGGGTGCTTTGAGGCAACATAAGTACGAGTTTATAGATGTCTATAAAGAAGAAGCAAGCACTGCACTCAAGGCTGTAGTTAAGCAGGTAAATCCTTGAAATTGGCTGTTGATATGTATCCTTAATTTACATTTGTACAGTATATTGTATGTCTTCTATTTACATTCTAAATCTGAATTTTGATTGTGGTTTTGTTTGCATAAATATATTAATTAATTCATGTTATGCTGTGCTTTTTACTGAAGACTTTGCCTTATGGTGTAATTGTCTATTATGTGCATGTATATTCTGTGTGATAGTTTCTGTACAGTTTCTGATGAATCAGATGGTTTGTGTGTTATTTGTTTCAGAGTGTCATTGAGGCAGTGGCTGCTGCGGAGGATGTTGGTTCAGATGGGTTCAGCTATGGGTAAGATAGCTGCTTCACTACTGAAGTATAGTTAAGGCCCGTTTTTGGTCGCCTACCAGAACCTAACAGGGCGTAGCTGTTAGTTGTTTATTTTTCATGCTAGACCGGTCAGCTTTCGGTATATTAATCACGTGACTACCATGTTTACAAACCAAACACCTACCTGTTAGGTTCTAGTAGGCGACCAAAATCGGGCCTTTAGTCGATGCTGAGGTGATATGCGTGTGTACATGACGACGTTTGTTGTGTCTGGTCAACACTGTCAGCACTGTTGCTGTGCAGTAATCACATCTGCAAAGCAAGGACGTTCTAAGATATTTGCTCTGAAGCTCTTTGTGTCATATGTTTTTGTTGCTGTGAGCAGAGCGGGTTTCTATAAAGATGGAGAGTTCAGTTGGCACAGGGAATACGTAGTTGAACTGCATTGACCTTCAAATAGTGTTGGAAGCCAAGCGATATGTTCAACAATCAAATATTAGATTAGATATTTTGAGATTATTGGGTGATTTGTGCTGTTACAGCAGATCAGATAAATCAGGTTTTCGTTAACAGGCACTGTCCTTAACTGGTCTTAGATTATGTTATAAGGAGGTCTGTGACTGAAACTCCAGTATTAAACCCAGGCTGAAGTTTACCACATGCCCATCACTAACAAAGAGGGGATACTTTTCCTCCAGTATGACGGTTTTGACAAATATCATGGGGGTATTGTTATATAGATTGGCAGTCAGATTACTACATGGATATGATTTACGTTTTATACTAACTACCGGTATATTGCATAGAGTCAAAGGCAGACTGGCTTAATGAGATTTCAACAGTTGGGTGCCTTCAGACTGTTGTGTATTTGCATGTACAAGGTTAAACTTTTATCGCATTTTGTATCTTCACTTGTTTCCATGGGAGTATTGTAGTTTTGTGCAAGATTTACACAAGAACTGCAGCATGTTAATAAATAATCTCGATCTAAAACTTCATGTTAGTTCTGATTGAAGCTAACTGAATATTTGTGATGGATGCCCACATTGGATCTCCCCACACCCATCTAATGTAAGAAGTAGGGTGCATCAGTTATATAAGAATATATCTATGTTTATTCTGTTTCCGGTGAAAGACGGTAAGCTTAGTACAGGCGTCAATGCAACATTTAATGCATCATGTTACGGTTAGTCTTCAACAATCTAAAATTACCTTACAAAACAATTGCATAAATAATACCTCGATAACTCAGCCCACTTTGTCCTTTTATTTGTGACTAAAAATGTAGAATTTGAAACTTTCACGCAAACTGTTATGATTAGAACCGTATTGCTCAACACCGGAAGTTCACCAAACATCGAGTAAAGCTGGATCTGGGATAAATATTCTTTATTTACTGACGTGCCCTGTTTGATTCTCACCTAAGTGAACACCTCAGCAGTGAAATCAGTTGTTGATATTGATTGCAGGTTGGCCAATCAAATGCGAATGTTGAATTACGCGCAGTGGATGACGCTTGTTACGACTTTGTTTTCAAATCTGCTGACACTTCTTGGGCGTGTTCGGGTACTTAACATTCTGTTGTTACCATTTATTTTAATGAAAATGGATGTATTTATGTTATGAAAACTGTCTGTTGACTTCTGAAGGCTTAATGTTAAGCTTGCATTTTGTGATACCTGTGGAAGTCTTAAATCTCAAATAATATTGTATTCAGTTGAATGTCTAAATATTGACAGGTTTGTATGATAATTATTTGATTTAAGTAGGTTTTAGCTAATAATTTTTGACAGTGAGTAAACATAACCAAAATTCTCTTGAAGGTAAGAGCAAAAAATTTTTTTTGAGTTTCTACTTTTGGCAGTAAAGAATTATATTTTGTATAATTGTCTTGGTGCTGCTTGTGCTTGCTGATGATATTAATGAGAAAATGTACAGTGTTTTTCAATGCATTGATATGGTTCGGTGATAGCAAGGGCTATAAACTTGTGCAACAAACACATCCATTTTATGGCCATTATATGGGATCACCCAGTGAAACTCACAGATTTTGTTCAAGCACCATTTTACTGCCCTTACACTATGCTGGCCTGTGTGGCTTAATGGTAGATCGTTCGCTCTCGACCCAAAAGGTCGCGGGTTCAAATCTCAGCTGGTCCGCTTTTAGGTAACAGCCTTAGCAATTCGCTCACACAGATGTGGCTCTGTCACCAAGCAGTATAATTTGGTACCAGCATTTGGCTGGGAAGGTAACTGCAGGCTTGGCGGCAGAAAGTAGTGGCAGCCTACTGCCGGTTGGATGGCTTAAAGTCACCTGCGGGCTGACTGCCTTACACCGGTATCAGCTTTAGGCCCAATGCTCGGAAACAAGTATGGGAAAACTTTACCTTTTTTAACACTATGCTGATTGCAACATGTGCATTTGATCAGGGTGAACATGCTAGGAGTGCTTCTCAGTGGTTTTAGCTGCACTGTCCTCTACTATATATATGATGTCTCTTATAAAAGCACTTCTCCACAAATTGCAAAATTTTGCGTTTGAGGAACCCGTCCTAACTTGGAATAATAACAGAACACAAGGCTGGTTAGACAAAAACATGAAGGTAAAGCAAGAGTCAGCAGTTTTCCTGTTCTGACTGATTGTTTTGAATGTTATCATACTGTATATGTCATGTGTACACTGTGATAACTGCGTTCTGTCTGTTGTAGTCGTTTACAATGGTCGTTCATGATGTCGTTAAGTCATCATGTGAACCCGACACCGTTGATATCGAGTGTCCGCTGCCATCTGTACGACAGTCGACAGATGCGACAGACGGTGTGACAGATGACAATCTGGACTTAGAATGGAAACAGAACATTGAACGGCGAATTTCTCTGTGCGGTTTATTTGATTATGTTTTACATAGTTTATTTTATGTTTTACGTGATTTTTCCAGATACCTTTACCATTAACCAAACATTTTGTTTATACCTTGCACACACAACACAGTTGTAGTCTGAATTTTTCTTAACCCTTTGAGTGTTCCAAAACCATGGTGTCATGTGCAACATGACAGACTGATGGACAGCAAGTGAAGAATTTAACAGTGTTTCTTCTATTGTAATAATTAATAATCTAATTCTAAATTAATTTCATAGTACGGCAGATGGGAATATGGCATTGATGTTTTGATTAATGCAATTAGCTCAGTTTCAACTCCTTCAGGGGCCCAGCTTTCTATACTTTCAAGATAACAGTGTTTATAAAGACTTATTAAAAAGTTTTTCTTGACTTTTTATTATCTAAATTTTTTGCACTTCATTCAGCAGAGAGTGCTTTTAAGTTCACAGAGAGCAAAGTCTGCTATCTTCAGTTGCATTGTTATTACAGTGCTGTGACAACAATCACAGTTTAGCAATTTACACACGTAGCTTTTAAATAACTGTTTTTCTAAGATTTGATATAGTGGATAACATAGTGGTGGATTTTGCTGCTCATTGTTTTTTTTACAGAGTTTTCATCATTTGGAACAGCTTGAATTTGGAGTAAATCAGTAAATGGGGTATGCACTAGGTGTTCATATAGTTATACCAATTAATGGATTTAGCAGCAGTAAAACGTGCTGGTATTGCTTGTGATAGAGCGAATGATAATGCTGAAGAAGGGTTGTCTCAGGGTGAATATCTCCGCGTCAGTGGTTTACTCCACGAAATGTTATGTTCAGTCTGTGAACAAGCACACGATCGATGCCACAAGTTGCTTATTGCCCGTAGTAAGGTAGTTATTCTGTGTCTTACTTTATGCGTGCACTAGCGTGTTTATGTTATTAGGTTTTGTCCACAATACATATGTGCAGCTTTTACCTAAAACCTTTCATTGCATTTACACTGTTGGTGATGGGAAGGTCATCTGGCCTGTAAACTTCTGAGACAGTTGTTGCCAGAGATTTTCTTCTGGAAGGAGTGGAGAAAGATTTTGAGGGGGAGGGGGAAGCAGGTTAACTCAGGTTTACATGAAAAGTGACCATTTAAAATGGAGATTGTAATGTTTAACATGGAGCCAGCTTGATAACCTGGAACCATGCAGAATGAAGATGACAAAAACAACTCGTTTTTAATCAGAGAGACACGTTGGTTTTTCGTAAATGGAGAAAATTACTAACTGATGACAAGATGAAAAATGATTCTAACAGTGAGTGCACAAGCAATTCAGTGAATCTAATGTTGGCTTATCTCGGTTGTCCCAGAATAATGCTCGTATGATGAGCTTGTGTGTATTTTTATGTTGTCTACATCGGAGATTTTTTTCTAAGATAGGCGGAGGAAGAGGAGTGAGAGGGCAGCTGGCTAAATAACGTCGGTCTACATGGAAAATGGTTATTAAACAGCGATGGTGGTGATGGTGGTTGTAGTGTAAAATAAGATTCAGTTGTCAGATTGAAGCTATGGTTGATTATTATTGACATTTGATAAATATGTGATTAGTGCAAGTTGCCTGCTTGCTGCTTGTTCGCTACAGGATGGATTTCTGGAGCGCTTGTCAGCTAACGAGTTTGTTAGTTTATCGCAAACTATCGACAGTTTCGTTATGTCAACGGAACAGATTTCTGGTCGGCGCTGTACAACGTTACGTACTACTATACAAAACCAGGTATATAACAGCCGATGTTTGACAAAATAGTAACTTGTAAGATTTTCACAAATTTAACACTCTGTACTTTTGAAAATTCTTGAAAGTTTGCATGTGGATTGCTGTAACTTTTGTCTAATAATCAATTATATATATTTTTTGTTATGAAAATGGGCTGTTACAAAGTTATCGGAGTCAACATAATTATTTAAAATTACAACACCTCAGCTTAACTAGGTCTCATTTTATAAAACATTTGGATACCATTATTTTTATGGTGAGTGATTAAAGTTTTATGCTACTTGTACACTTGTGAAGACAGGGAATGAGATGGCATTTTGCGGGCTGAAATGAGAATGTTTACATGAATGTGTGGAGGGGATTAAATTAACTTACCAGATAGCTTCACATGTAATATGGGCAGGTGGGCATGTGGCACCTGGCCTCCCCTTGGGCCTAATGCACCCTAGAAATATTGTAGATTTTGGTGCTATATAGATTGCTTGTGTGTTTCTTTACCTTATCACTTGCTTTTCTTGCTTCTTGTAACTTGCTTCCTTTTTATCTTGCTTATATTTTCTTTTTTTATTCACTTCTCTTTTATCTTTTTCTGTGAGAATAGGTTAGCTCTCTTTCCAGGCCAGGTGTTATAAAAGACGACTAAACCTGGGTTATAATTTGTCTCAGTTCATTTTGTGTTGTATTTTGTGTTTGATAATTTTGTATTTTGATCTGCAATAACTGGTGAGCAAATGGATGCCACACACATTTTGTCGGCTTTCTAGTGCCAATATTCAGCAGTGTATGCATGTAGCAGTTGCTTCTGTGATGTGCAGATAACAGACGGCTTGTTCTGTTTGTATTGCTGTAGGCACACAAATATGTAGGCCGATTTCACGAAGAACGAAAAACGAAATTGAGGTAATTTACATAATTTTAACTGATTTGAAAGTTTGATGCATGACTGCGAGAATTCTGCTTTAAACATGCACCACAGTAATTATGTTCTCTGTGAGATGGTTATGCTGCTTGCCTATTGGCTAATGATGTTGCTGTATTTTAGCCTGATTCTGGACAATGAGCGATGGAAGCAGGCTGATGTTCCAGCTGAGTTCCAGGACTTGGTTGATCATATAGGCAACAATGGTTGGTGTCGACTCAGCTTCATGTGAAATGTTTTAAGTCAGATTTTAATGAAATGCTGACTATTGCTTGTTATTACAAGGTAGACGTTGCTTGTTTGATGGAAGCCATGTTGAATTTCATCAAAACTAGTTGTATTTGGTATGGTCTGGAGACAAGAATTATTCGTGTACCAAATGTGGCTGTAAAATCTAACCATTCCTTAGATATGAATGTGTTTTCCGGAGCTATTGTTGTTTATTTTGAAAATAGTATATTTCAAAGTATTTCAACATTTGAGAGCTTAACAATGTCCATTTTGATTTTTTTGTGCTATAATTTTGACTTCCAGAATCATAGCCTTTTAACAAAAATTCAAAATGTTATGTAGAATTTTACTGGAAGTACTAATGCATGGCAGGAGTGGTGTGTTGTAGCTTACCAAATTTGGTTCAAATATCTGACTGTTCCTGAGATACCAGGTTGTTTGTACAGCTATGGTAGCAGCTCTTCTGCCATTTTGGTTTGTATAGGTAACAGTAGACCACTGGCAAAACGTGTTTGATAATCCATTTATTGCCACTGAATTTTGTTGAGATCCATGTTTTTGAAGTTAGTAACAGTTTTACTTTTTTGCCAGTTTGGCATAAAATTTTCTATTCACATTGTTTTTGGGTTTGGGGAATTTTACCCTCTCAGTGAGGAACAGTATCAATGAAATGCCAAAAGACTTCATTGTGCATCAAGATAAGTCTGCTGGTACAACTTGAGCACATGGCAAAGGAATCAGAAAAAGAGAAAAGTACGAAATCTTAACATGGCAATCTTGAGTATTTGTTCTGACCTCTTGTATTATTGGATTGAAATCAAAGGTTATATATGGGAGTGCAGTCTTTAGGGATAGTTCTAAATGTCAGGTTTTTTGCACATGTGGGGATCAAAATTTGCCTTTTTCATTACTTTTTTATTATACAGCATTTTGTACGGTGATTAGAAATTTAACATGTGGTTTTGCTTTATAGTTGGTAGTTAAGAATTGTGGATTATAAGATTCTTTACAGCTGCCATAAGTTTTATATTGAAATTTTTTATATTGTTGCCATTGTGTGCTTTGTATGAACAGGTGTGTTTTTAATTCCAGTGAAGAAACCAGAAATTGGTAGGTTGGTCTTATTTTTTACCGCGCGACGCCTTGCTAAGTGCGGTATATGCCGTCGTCGTGCGTCTCTGTCTGTCTGTCTGTCAGTCTGTCTGTGTGTGTGTGTGTGTGTCTGTCACACTCCGGTATTGTATCAAAACGGCTAAACATAGGATCACGCAAATAACGCCGCACGATAGCCCCTT